>Ga0222713_10000249_pt1 | contig 60217 bp, 75 predicted proteins | sample C33_649DmetaG_FD_165061 | JGI IMG/M metagenome (GOLD analysis project Ga0222713, IMG submission 165061) | Estuarine water microbial communities from San Francisco Bay, California, United States - C33_649D | ecosystem: Environmental > Aquatic > Marine > Unclassified | place: USA: California...
TTCTCGCCACAGCCCGATTTGAACACACAGGATGGACTGGTGCGCCGAAGGAACCATATCGGCATTGGTGTTACGCGCCCGACTATGAAGGTCTATTTGTAAAAATATTTGAGTGCCTAAACGAATCCTTTAAAGAAGAAGGATTGAATCTAAAACCAGAACGATTATTACTAAATGTATATAATCATGGGGATAGCTCATGGCTTCATACAGATACAGAAAAGCCAGGTTACTGGACTGCCATATTATTCATGAATGAATATTGGGATGTTAACTGGGGAGGAGACTTCGTTCTTGTTAAGAACAATGAAATATATAAGTCATTCGCACCCACCCCAGGAAAGTTTGTACTATTTCAATCTAATATCCTACACGGCGCTAGACCCGTATCTAGAGAAGCACAGTTTCCTAGGGCGGCACTAGCTATACAATGTTCAAACGATTCCAAGATATAAAGACAATAAAGTTTCCTGTATATGCTCTTCCATCTGTGGATTGGTATATGCAGGATGGTGTGCTGTTTATAGACGATGGCAAAGTACTAGATGATAAGAATATGCCGGGAGCTACTCTTGGCATTAGAAGAATACAGTGTGGAAGAAAAGATCTATGTAGGCTTAAAAAAGCCTATACAGATTTTAATTCTATGATTAAGGGCAAGCACAAAATCTTCATAGATAGTAATGGAAATCCATTCGTATATAAACGAACTATAAACAGTCCTCTTATTCACCATAGAGTAGATAAACTTGAACTAAAGGGAGATTGCTCCGTCATTTGGTTCAAGAATATTAGTCATCCAATGACTATACCTCGACCTCCATATGGTGATGCTAGATATGCTAGAATACTATATTACAAAGGGTTTCCTTGGCTAATATATGACTTCGTACTAGAAAGAGGTAAGGACTCGTATCGACGAGTATGAGAAGATATGCGAAATAGTAAGAAGGGTCCAGGAAGGTTTGCTAAACAGCAGCACTCCATGGATTTCAAAGTAAAGAACATAACTGCACTAAATGATAGACAGTCAAAAGTATTACGTAGCGATAAGAACCTAGTTCTAACTGGTTACGCTGGGACGGGTAAGACCTTCCTGACTTCGTATATTGCATATCATGAAATGTTTGCAGGAAACTATGACAGACTAATCTATATGAGAAGTGCTGTGCCAACTAGAAACACTGGGTTCCTGCCTGGTACTCAAGAAGAAAAACTAGCTATATACGAGGCTCCATATATTGATATTGCCTCTGAGCTATTTGGCCGCGGTGATGCATATGACATTCTCAAGAAAAAAGGATTAGTACACTTTACCTCTACTTCTTATGTTAGAGGCATAAATCTTAGAAATGCTGTAATCATAGTAGACGAGACTCAGAACATGACTTATCATGAACTAGACTCAATTATTACGAGACTTAATGATAACTGCAGAATTATGTTCTGTGGTGATATTAGACAGGCCGATCTTTATAAGAACGGACTCGAAGACTTCTATAGTGTTTTGAAGAAGATGGACGAATTTGATTTCGTTGATTTCAAGAAAGAAGATATTGTACGTAGTGATCTAGTTAGAAACTATATCATTAAGAAAGAGCAAATTCTAAATAAAATGTAAGGCTAGTAAATAGCTAAGGGGATATATCCCGGGGATTGAATTAATGAAGGCTATCATTAGCAACAAGATTTACATGACGGTAGAGCCTTCGATGTATAAGTACCTTGATAAGGAGCTTACATATCATATTCCGTCATATAATGAGCCAGAGAAATTTGTAAGTATTAAGAACTTAAAAGTCATAAACTACAATATAGCTGGTGGAAAAATGCTGGTAGCGTTTCCAGTTGGTCGTATAGATCTTATACCAAAAACTTTTGAAATAGTTGATAAACGAGCTTATAACTACTTGGAAGACTTTCCTAAGTTTAAGTTCGAACTAAGACCAAGCCAGCAAGAGATTCATAATGAAGTAGAAGATAACTGCATCATCAATGCAAAAGTTGGTTACGGTAAAACATTTACGGCTTTAGCTATCGCTGCTAAATTGCAACAGAAGACTCTTGTGGTAACTCACACAGTCGCTCTTCGTAATCAGTGGGAAAAAGAAGTAGTAAATACTCTAGGAATAAAACCTGGAGTAATTGGAAGTGGTAAGTTTAATATGGATAGCCATGTAGTAGTGGCTAATATACAAAGTCTTATTAAGCACGTCGGAAGAATAAGCAGGGAATTTGGAACTGTTATTTTGGACGAAATGCACCACGTATCTAGTCCTACTTTTTCTAAAGTTATAGATGCTATGTTCTGTCGTTATAAGATTGGGCTATCTGGTACTATTGAACGCAAAGATCAGAAGCACGTAGTATTTAAAGATTATTTTGGTTCGAAGTTATTTAAGCCAGATAAAGAAAATACTATGGTTCCTGAGGTTCATGTTATCAACTCTGGGATATATTTCTCTGACAGCTCCGGAGCATCTTGGGCAGAGAAAATTAATGTGTTAAAGGAATCCTATCTATACAAAGACTTAGTGGTTGCATTGGCAGATAAATACGCTAGTGAAGGGCACAAGGTCATCATAGTATCTGATAGGGTTGACTTTTTAAGAGCATGTAATCATAACTCTACTTATCCCTCCGATTTAATTATTGGAGAAGTAAAGGATAGAGACGAGATAATTAGAAAGATATTTGAAGATGAGATTGACCAAATATGGGGAACTCAAAGTCTAGTATCTGAGGGTTTGTCAATTAATCCTTTAAGCTGCTTAATACTTGCTACTCCACTTAATAATATGCCTCTACTAGAACAGTTGATAGGTCGTATTATTCGTGAGTATCCAGATAAACTGAAACCAGTCGTAGTGGACATTAGACTAGAGGGTAATACTGTCAGTAGGCAATATAACAATCGTCTAGGTCACTACATGAAAGAAGGCTATGAGATAAAATTCATAAAATAGTTCTTGACTTTTATCCTTATTTTTGGTAATATGCTATTATACAGTTGGAAGAAAATACTAAGAAAGTCGGGTGGCAGCTCTAAAAGGATATTGACTATCCTGAAGGCTATGATTCAACGGGATCTACCTAGACACGTATATGATCCGGTGTATAAGTATTATTATACTGATTTTTCGGGGAACAGTTTCCTAGTAAATCCGTACGCTCTACTTGAGAATAGATTCAAGTGGAAAGATAAAGAGATAGCTGACTACATTGGTCTAGCTAGCTTTAGAAGTACTGGAGATTACATGGCATCTGGAAAATTAACATTAGACTTAGCCCATAGCCCCTTGGGACAAGACGCAATCAACAACAACAGACTACTTCGTATTGACAGAGGTGAAATCCACTTCCTTTACGAAGATTACACAGGAGAAAAATAATGGCAGGTTTAGGCTTTGGTTCAGTTAAGGGTTCAGCTAAGAAAGAAAAAGCTGAATCATACAAAATGATTGATGGAGACAATTCAGTTCGTCTCTTCGGAAATATCCTAGCACGTTACGTGTACTGGATTAAGGGTACGAATGGTAAGAATCTTCCGTTCGAGTGCCTTGAGTTCAATCGTGAAACTGAAACTTTCGATAAGGCTGAAAAAGATTGGGTTAAAGAATTTTATCCCGATATTAAGTGCGGCTGGTCATACTCAATGATGTGCCTTGATAATGGTGTTCCAAAGATCTTCAACTTCAAGAAGAAGCTCTTCGATCAGATTATGGCTAACATTGAAGACCTTGGTGATCCTACAGACCTCGACAATGGTTGGGTTCTAAAGTTCAGCAAGAAGAAGACTGGTCCTCTACCAATCAACGTGGAGTACACTCTACAGACCATTAAGTGTCAGAAGTCGAAGGGTCCAGCTACTCAAGAAGAGCGTGATGCTATTGAAGCATCAAAGACCATTGAAGAACTTCTACCTCGCGCAACCCCAGCAGCTCAGAAGGAACTTCTAGAGAAGCTACTAAGCGGTGATGCGGACGCTATTGATGAGTCAGTAGAAGAAGAGCTCAACGTTCAGTAATCAAGTAAGCCCAGCTAATCTCGGTTAGCTGGGCTTCTTATTCGGAGAATTATGAGTAAATTACTAATAGCCGATATACACATTAAGCTAGGACAGAAGAATGTACCACGTGAATGGGCGTTAAAACGCTACGATATGTTCTTCGACCAAGTAGCTGAAGTGGAAGATGATGTGGATGAGATTATCATCCCAGGCGACTTGTTCGATAGGATGCCTACTCTAGATGAGTTATCCCTATACTTCAAGTTTATTTCGCAACGTACTAAGCGAACGATTATTAGTACAGGCAATCACGAAGCCACAAAGAAAGGTAGAAGCTTCTTCACGGAACTCAAAGGAGTTACAGAAAGACTTAATCCTAATGTGGAAATAGTGGTTGATTATATTCACGAATCAGAAGAGTACTATGTAGTTCCTTATGAGTTCGTGAAGAATAAAAGCACGTGGGACGACCTAGACCCTAGGTATGTGTTTACCCATGTTCGTGGAGAAATTCCCCCACACGTTAAGCCAGAGATTAATTTGGACTGGCTTGATAAGTTTCCTATAGTATTTGCTGGTGACTTACACTCACACTCTAACACTCAGAGAAACATAGTATATCCTGGTAGTCCTATGACTACTTCCTTTCATAGAAATGAAGTACAGGCTGGATATATTATTATTAATGACGACTGGACTTGGACATGGAAGGCTTTTGATCTTCCACAGCTTATTCGTAAGACAGTCTCAGATCCGTCTGAAATGCTGCCTACAGATTTCCACCATACAATATATGAGTTGGAAGGCAATATTAAGGACCTAAGTAAAATCGAACATAGTGATCTACTAGATAAAAAGCTAGTAAAACGTAGCAGTGATACTGCTCTCGTCTTAGATAAAAAGATGACTATTTCCGAGGAACTAACAGAGTATCTACGGTATATTCAGGAACTACCTGATATTGAAATAGATAACATTATGGAGGTGTTTAATGAGTACGGTGGTACTTCAATCAATCAAATGGGATAAGTGCTTTAGCTTTGGTGAAGATAACTTCATCGACCTTAGCACTGAGCCACTAACACAAATTATCGCCCCTAATGGTTATGGTAAGTCCTCTATCCCACTTATTATGGAGGAAGCCCTCTACAATAAGAACTCTAAAGGAGTAAAGAAAAGTGACATTCCTAATCGTTTACTTGATGGTAGTTATTCTGTTAAACTTCAGTTCTCCGTCGATAATGATATATACTTGGTATCTACTGAACGTAGTTCCGGTATTAAAATCCGTCTCTTCAAAAATGATGAAGATATTAGTAGCCACACTGCCACCAATACCTTCAAACAAATCGAAGAACTAATTGGAATAGACTTTAAGACATTTCAACAGTTGGTATATCAATCGACAAATAGTAGTTTGCAATTTTTGACGGCTACTGACACTAACCGGAAAAAATTTCTAATAGATCTATTTGACCTAAGCGAGTATACGAAGTTGTTTGAGGTTTTTAAAGAAGCCGCTAAACACTTAGGACTGGAAGTCAATACGTTAGAGAGTCGGATTGAAACTATTAACAAGTGGGTTAGCAATAACTCTACGTTAGATTTGGTAAAATACGATTTAGAAGAAATTCCAGAACGGCCTGATTTCGGCACAGAAGTCGGGGATTTGAACTCCAAACTCTCAAATATAAAATCTCACAATACAGCAATTCAAAAGAATAATCTACTGAAGAAGCAGTTGAGTGAAATTGATATTGAGGAGCTACGTAGTGTTGATATTGTAAAAGAATCTTACGACGAATATCAAGGCGAGATTGGTGAATTAAAGTCTGCCAAGACTGCCGCGGATGCAGTCATTAAGAAGCTAAAAGGCCTAGAAGATAAGTGTCCTACTTGTCTACAGGACATTGATAGAAATTTTTATGATGATCTGCTAACAACTAATACTGCTGATTCTGCTACATACGCTGGTCGTATATCAATGCTAGAAACTGCGGTTGAGCAAATTAAAAAGAATAACCGTCTTTTTGATATGACTCAAGCAGAGATCAAAGAATGGGAACAGCTTAATAAAATGGTAGATCACACTATGGGTGATGATCTGCTTAGTGCTTCTGATATTGAAGAAGAACTGAAGATAATTAAGAATACCCTATCTAAAGTTGATGCTGAAATTACTAAGCTGACAGCCGCTAATAATGAGGCTATCAAGCACAACAGTAAGATTGATATTTATCTGGAACAGAACGAGGCGTTTGCGGAACAGCTTAAAGAAGCTAAAGAGCAAGTCTGGGTTCTAAATGATAAGTATAAAAATCTTGAAGTATTAAAGAAAGCCTTCAGCACTAATGGTCTGATTGCCTACAAACTAGAGAACCTCGTTAAGGACTTGGAAGTATTTACAAATGAGTACCTATCAGAACTATCAGACGGACGCTTTACGATTGAGTTCAGCATATCCAGTGATAAGCTTAATGTTGTTGTCACAGATGAAGGCAAAGAGATCAGTATCAGTGCGCCTTCGAGTGGAGAAATGGCTAGGATCAACATTAGTACACTACTTGCCATCCGAAAGCTCATGTCTAGCATCTCAAGGAACACCATCAACGTCCTATTTCTCGACGAGGTCATTAGCGTCCTCGACGATTACGGACGGGAACGTCTCGTTGAGGTATTGTTACAAGAAGAAGGCCTTAATACTTTCCTCGTTAGTCACTCCTGGACACACCCCTTGGTGGATAAATTAACCATCAAGAAGAAAGATAGCATTAGCTGGATTGATCGTGGTTAACCCTCGACAAAAAGGCGCTATAGGAGAAAACAAAGTTAAGGAGTTCCTAGATTCTAGGACTCCTTATACTTTCGAACGCACTCCTGGGTCAGGAAGCGGAAGCATAAAGGGAGACTTATACATTCCGAAATACAGGAATGTATTCTGCATAGAGGTTAAGAACTATGCGGAGTCTCCCTTTAATGATAAAATTTTAACAAACAAAACGAACGACTTTGTACTATGGTGGACTAAGCTACAGAAACAATCTGGAGTAATGAGACCGCTTCTTTTCTTTAGGTACAATCGTTCAAAGATATTCGTCGCTACAGATATAAAGCCAGCTAATGTTGAAAAATATATTGACATTCCGTGGCTAAATTGCTATGTTATGTTATCAGACGAATGGATAGAAAGGGAAACAATTCAATGGCTAATTTTGCCAACAATAGGCGGTCAGAAAATCTGATGATCGTCGACACGATGAACCTCGCTTTCCGATGGAAACACGCGGGACAGAGTCGTTTCTCACACGACTATCTTAGTACAGTATTATCACTTGCCACGTCCTATGACGCTGGCACAATTATTGCTGCTGCTGACTGGGGTGGTTCTTCTTATCGCAAGGGAATCTACCCAGAGTACAAAGCTAATCGTAAAGAACTAGTAGAAAAGCAAACTGCTGAAGAGAAGGAACAGGCCCGCCTATTCTTCGATGAGTATGAACGCACTTTAGAGGTTCTAGATCAGCATAAAGATATTCAAGTGTTTAGATATAAAGGTGTGGAGGCAGATGATATTGCAGCGTATATATGCTCTAGGCTATATGACTATGGCTTTAATCAAGCTTGGCTTATCAGCTCTGATCGTGACTGGGATCTTCTTATTAGTGAGTATGTTTCTCGTTTTTCTTATGTTACTAGAAAAGAGCACACGCTCGATACGTGGGATTATCCAGTAACACCAGACCAATACATTTCATACAAGGTTCTAACTGGAGACGCTGGAGACAATATTCTCGGTGTGCCCGGTATAGGACCAAAACGTGCAGCCGCTCTCATAGAACAATATGGTAGCGCGCTTGACATACACGATCAACTCCCTCTGCCTGGTAAACAAAAGTTTATACAAGCACTAAATGACAGTAAGGATCTAATCCCCCTCAATTATGAACTAATGGATCTTGTTAGCTTCTGTCAAGAAGCTATAGGATACGACAACGTTCAAGATATTGGCCGCAGACTGGCCTTTGGAGAAAAATAAGCATGGTTAGTACCCGCGCACAAATTATTACAAGACGTACATATAATCGCCCACTTAATGAAGAGGGCACAGAATTTGAAACATGGGCACAAACAGTAGCACGAGTTATTGACCATCAAGAATGGCTGTGGACACGAGCCGTAAATGGTCGTGAACTAACTGATATTGAATACGCAGAACTGTACGACCTAGAGCGACTTATGCTAGAGCGTAAGGTATCTATGTCGGGCCGCACACTATGGCTCGGAGGAACTAAGGTTGCTAAGACTCGTGAAGCTAGTCAGTTTAACTGTAGCTTTACAGAAGTAGAAACAGCATACGATGTAGTTGACTGTCTATGGCTACTTCTACAAGGCTGTGGCGTTGGCTTCAAGCCTGTAATCGGTACTCTTAATGGCTTCTCAAAGCCTATTAGAAATATCGAAGTTGTTCGCAGCACCCGCACAGAAAAGGGAGGCAAGGAATACAATGAAGAATTTTGGGACGAAGAATCAAAAATCTGGGTCATCAAAGTTGGTGACAGCGCCGAAGCATGGGCAAAGTCCATTGGAAAGTTACTCGCGGGTAAGTACCCAGCCAACACACTGGTACTGGACTTCTCGGAGCTACGTCCTGCAGGAGAACGACTAAAAGGTTACGGCTGGATTAGTAGTGGTGATACTGCGATCTCCAAGGCATATCTAGCTATTGCTAATATCCTTAATGGCCGCGCTGACTCGCTTCTAACCCGTATGGACATTCTAGATATTGTCAACTGGCTTGGCACTATTCTAAGTTCACGTCGTAGTGCTGAAATCGCACTATTCGAGTATGGACAGCCTGAATGGGAAGAATTCGCTGTAGCTAAGAAAGACTTCTGGCTCTATGACCGTGCACATCGCACTCAGTCAAACAATAGCTTAGTATTCAACGATAAGCCTACTCGCCAAGAACTATCAGATATCTTTGCACTAATGCAAGAAGCTGGCGGTTCTGAGCCTGGCTTTATTAACGCCGTAGAAGCACGTCGTCGTGCTCCTTGGTTCAAGGGTTGCAACCCTTGTGTAGAAATTTTATTAGGAAACAAAAGTTTCTGTAACTTAACGGAGATTGACATTGGAAAATTCAAAGGCGATACAGCCGGACTGCATTATGCAGTTAGACTTGCATCAAGGGCTAACTACAGACAAACATGCGTTAACTTGCGCGACGGTATCCTTCAAGAAGCTTGGCACCTCAACAACTACTTCCTTAGATTGTGTGGTGTGGGACTTACCGGGATCGCTAAGCGCCCCGACATGGATTCCTACGCATACGAATACTTAAGCCGTACCGCTACAGCTAGTGCTGTTTCAATGGCCGAAGAGCTGGGTCTTCCATATCCAAAGAATGTTACTTGCGTTAAGCCAAGTGGCACTTTATCGAAGATTATGGATACGACCGAGGGTGTGCATAAGCCACTAGGTAAGTATATTTTCAACAATGTTACTTTTAGTAAGTATGATCCTATTATTGATAAGCTTCGTGAGGCTAAGTACGTTGTTGTAAATCACCCGACAGATCCAGATGGCGTACTAGTAACCTTCCCTGTTGCTTATGAGGATGTTCCGTTTGATAATTTCAACGGAATGGAAGTTAACTTGGAGTCAGCTCTTGCACAGCTTGAGCGCTATAAGCTGCTTCAGACTAGCTGGACTCAGCAGAACACTTCGGTAACTATCAGCTATGACCCTACGGAAATTGATGATATTATTGACTGGCTTCTAGCTAACTGGGATATTTATGTAGGAGTTAGCTTCCTATATAGGAATGACCCAACTAAAACTGCCAAGGATCTCGGTTATCTATATCTTCCACAAGAAGTAGTAACCAAGGAAACCTACGACAAATATGTATCTACACTACTTCCAGTAAGTCTTGAGAATACTGAGAGTTTTGAAGAGCTTGTTCAGGATGATTGCGCTACTGGCGCTTGTCCAATCAAGTAAAGAAAAAGCCCCGCTAGAGCGATCTAGCGGGGCTATTTTTTTAATAATTAGTAACATCTATGGCAATTAGCCCACCATTATATACAGGTCCGCTGCTAGATAATCTCTCCCCTCTTATGCTCGAGAATTGGGCACTAACTCCCCCAGAGTATGTTCTTATAACAGGGAAAATCTTTACATCTGGTGCAGCCTTAGTAGGTGCTACAGCTGTATTATATACCGAACCATAGAGCAAGAAAGCAAACCTTCTATCTGTTGGTAAAGAATAATTCTGAGTAGTACTTAAAGTTGTTATTGGTATAGTTGAAAAAGACCTCATTAGTTTTGGATAATTACTGCTAAAAGCTACTCCGCCAGTACTATTATATATTTCTATACCGTATCCGGATGTAGATGGCGACAAAGAAGTATATTTTTTAAATAACCAATATTTAACGGTGGTCTGTGTACTTAGCTCGTTACTAGTTATAGTTGTAGAAGTTGTACTTTGAGAGAATACAGCTTTAGGTATTACGAGACCGTCTTCGGTAGCAACACATATGGCATCGAAGGCGATAGGGTGAGATACAGTTACTACAGTACCCCTATTAATACTAGTGGATAGTGGAGATTTGGGCGGAACAATTATTGTGCCTGAGTATAGCATATAATAATTAGCTACTGAGTCGCTTATTTGTATATACCCATTGTCATTTTTAGATTCAAAACCGTAAGCCATATTATCACCTATAATCCATTAAATTTATTGTAGCCAAGAACCCGGATCCTCCGGATACAACTAGTAGTTTATTTATATAATCTATACTAACACTTCCAACAGCGAGTGGGTCTGTTCCTGAGCTTAGTTCTATTACTTGAGCTACGGTATCGGATATTATGCTTGGTACACTTATTGAGGTGGAAGCAGTGACTGAGACTGAATACTTAACCTCTTTTACTGTATAAGTGCTCGTATCCATTACTATATTTCCATTTGAGTCAAGTATCTGCATACCATACGCGTTCGCAGGAGGATCAGTAACTAAAACCGTTGAGGTAGTTAATACTGTTCCTGAAGTAGACCCAGATCTTACTGCTAATGTATAAGTTTCTGTACCTTCCGTTAAAGCATCTGGTGAGGCTGTAATACTAAAGGTCCCTGTGTCAGAATTTACAGTGAAAGACCCACTAACCGCAGAAAAGTCAGCAGTTGTGGCCCCATTTAAAGTCCAATATAAAGTAGTACCATTAGCCACTCCTACTGTTTCTAACACTAGAGGCATCGTACTTCCTTCATACATGCTTATAAAGTTTGGCGTAAGTGAGTAGTCAAACCTCCGAGTAGTTACAGTAAAAGTATCTGATATAATTGCGCCTGTAGTTGTATAGATATATAATTGAGCACCTAGTGAAGTACTGTAGTTAGGGCTACTTGTGGCTCTAACTGTTATAGTATCATTATTTGTTACAGAACCGGGACTAGACGTATATGCTAGCCCGTTTTTACTGTACGTACCATTGTTAATAGTTACTGTGGCTGATAATCCAGTATTTAAACCTGATACAGTTATAGTATTGGAAGTATAAACCGTACTAAAAGCTGCATTGGTTATATCATCAAAGGTGAACTGATTTACTTGATTTCCAGAAGAAAATGTAGTTACTGAGAAAGTATCAGACAGAGTGCCAATAGTAACTACACAATTAACTGTAGTACCAGCACTAGCACTACTTGTCACTCTTGCAGAGACAACTATAGAACCCAAGGCATCTGTAGTTACCGTTTTACTAGTAGCGAAAGTGCCTGATAGAGCTGAGGTACCAGCATCTACTGTTCCACCACTTGCTGTTACGGTTATACTATAATTTGGCTGTAATCCAGTAATAGTTACATTGTCAGTAGTATATACTGTATTAGTTGTGGCCCCGCCAACATCAGTGAAGCTAAATGCATCAGGTGTAGTATCACTAACGAAAGCCAGTGTAGTACTGGTAAAAATATCTGATACTCCACCAATTGTTAGTGTAGTATTAGTAGCCGTACTATTACTTGCTGAACTAGTATGCCTTACTGATACTGTCTGACCGTTGGTTACTGTTCCGGATGTTGAAGTATAGGCGCCACCATTAATACTATATGTACCGCCACTGATAGATATGGCTGATGCCGCATTAATACCAGATACCGTTATAGTATTGGATGTTATAGTATCATTTAATGCGACGTTAGTTTGGTCAGTAAACGTGAAAGCATCTGGGGTAGTATCAGCAACAAAAGCTAGCGTAGTGCTTGTGAAAGTATCTGATACGCCACCAATAGTTAGTGTTGTATTAGTAGCTGTACTATTGCTTGCTGAACTTGTATGTCGTACTGAGACTGTCTGACCGTTTGTAATGGTCCCAGATGTGGCAGTATACGCTCCACCATTTATACTGTACGTGCCTCCACTGATAGATATAGCCGAAGCTGCACTTATGCCGGAGACAGTGATAGTATTAGAAGTAATTGTGCTACTTAAGGCAACGTTAGTTTGATCAGTGAATGTAAATGCATCAGGCGTAGTATCTGCTGGTGATGTACTAGTATCATTTATTGTTATGGCTGAACTAGCTAGAACTGTGCCCGATACTGAACCACTTCTAATATAAACAGTTAAAGACTCAGGATTACTTTCTGTAAGAGAGTCTGCCGATATAGTAAAATTAAATAGTCCAAAAGTTGAACTGACAGCAAAGCTACCGTCGACAGGAGATACCAAGTCGGAACCACTAGAAGTATTCCAATAATATGTACCATCGGGGGCTGTAGTAGATAGAAAGGCGTATACAAGTTCGCCTTCGTTGAAGTTGGTTCTTACACTAGCAAAAGACGAGTCATAAAAGTTTAAAGTATACGTTGCTGCTGCGGCCGTAGTACTAGTGAATGTATCTGATACGCCACCAATAGTTAGTGTTGTATTAACAGCCGTGTTGTTGCTTCCGGAGCTAGTATGCGCTACTGATACGGTCTGGCCATTTGTAACTGTACCGGAGGAGCTTGTGTAAGCCCCTCCGTTTATACTGTAAGTACCTCCAGAGATAGATATAGCCGAAGCAGCATTTATGCCAGATACTGTTATAGTGTTGGATATAATAGTACTATTTAAAGCTACTCCAGTTTGGTCAGTAAAAGTGAACGCATCTGGAGTTGTGTCAGATGCGCCACTACTTATAGTTCCACTTAGTACACTAGAGTACCATATGGCTTGCTCTGTATCACGAGTACGAAACGTAACAGAATAGCTTGTAGCACCCGATATGGGAGTAAGAGTAGTAGTCGATCCGTCTGACCCAGTAGTAAAGTTTAAAGTACAGCCAGTAGGACTTAGGGATAGCCAGGTACCAGTAGTACCAAAGGTAGTACCAACGGTTACTAGTATAGTATCTGTGGGGCTTATATTTTGAACGACATTTGGATCGCCACATTCTACGAATACTGAATAAGTTGTCATGCCGCTAGATTTCCTATCTTCACTCTAAGGTTCGCACCTTCAAAGATTTTTATAACTTGACCATCCATCTCTATTCTAGACAGAGAAGTATTAGTAGATGTTCTTACACTAAAATTACTTGTGCCAGTAAGCGCTATACTTCCTATTTGTGCGGATCCAATCGCGGCGTTAGCAATAAAAGTGCTTGCATTACCTGCCGTAATCTGACCACTAATATTGGTTCCAAAAGTTGCACCATACGTAGCATTGAGATCACCAGTGTATCCGAGACCTCCAATAGTAACCTGACCACTACCCCCTCCACTTAGAGTACCATTGTTATTAATACTAATATTGGAGTTATTGATTGAAGAGGCCGCAGTAGTACTAGAAATTACTATCTCACCACTGGTATTTCTTATCTGGAATCCTACTGTGTTTGCATCTACGTAACCTAATTTAATTAAATCGTAAGTGCCGTTACTTACAGTAAGAGTACCTTTGCCTGCACCTTGTTCGGCACCATTTATTCTAAAGTTTGTACCGCCGACATATAGTCTATTACCAATTACACTATCGGCTTTAAATCTATCAGCGTTTACAGTACCAGTAGTAATTTGACTTCCGTCAATTATGGTTCTGCCGTAATTTGCTACAAAGTCTACGCCACCTCTATATGTGGCAAATACTATGTTGTCAGCACCGTATGCTGTACCTGTAGCGGTACTAGACTGAAGCGTAGTATTTGGAGTCGTGTCGTTTTTTACCCAGTAAATATATAATGTGCCTGAGGACCAAGTAGTATTACCTGCTGCAATATTAACTACTAATATTGCACCGTCATCTTTGGTATATGTTATAGTACCTGCGGTCCAGCTTAAAGTATTAGTGGCTTCATTTGCTTGAAACTGAATACCTGCTATATCTACGCCACGCATACCTATCTGTAGCTTATTAGCTGAAACGGTATTCGTAGCAAGAGACCCACCCTCTATCTTGGTAGCATCACTGCCATTTCTCCAATTAGCGAGAGTTGTTGATCCACTTATAAGAATCTTACCAGGATCAATAGTAGTTGCTCCAGCGTTAATTCTTGTAGTAGGATTAGTAGCACCTGTAGCGGCATCAGTCTGTACGGTTCCTATGCTTACACCAGTTGCCCCTACTGTGATAGTGCCCGGAAGACTTGTGGTAGTGTTAAATCTATCTCCAGTTAAGCTCCCTGCTTGTACTCTATCAGCAGTTATAGATCCTACTACAATATCTGAAGTTCCGACTGCTGCTGGAATAGCGGCTGATCTAACTACTGTGAAAGTTAATCCAGTAATCGAACCAACACCTGTTGTTAATGTAGTACCATTAGCAGCTACTAGAGTGGCTGTAGTGGATCCATTAGTAGCACTTACTACATAGTTAGTACCACTAGTATATCCAGAAATAGTGGCACCTCCTAGAGTACCAGTGATCGTCACAACATTACCTAGACTTAGTGGAGTAGAATTTCCTGTGAATGTAAATACTCCACCAGCTGCTACAGTTACTGAGGATTGATTGGTGGCCGCGCTATTTGTTGATGTGAACGCTGAAATATTGTTTGAAGTATCTACTGACTTTAAGAAGTAATAATAAGTAGTACCATTTGCTACGCCTGATCTAGTAAATCCGCCAGGGGCACCTTTTACAGCGTTAACTGTAGCTATTTTAGTAGCTGAAGCAGAGTTATTAGTTGTTGCTTCCCATATTTCTACAGCTGCTAAATCTGTATCCGTAGCTCCATCAGTATTTGTCCAAGATAAGAATATATTCTTAAAAGTAGCTATAGCAGTTAGTGTCGTAGGTATTCCAGGTGCTACACTATCTGTGCCGGATATAAGGGCAACCGGGGCAGAATATGCACCTTTATTGTCACTCTTATCGGCAGCTCTCACTCTTACAGTATAGCTTGTACCTGCTGTTACTGGCCATTCGTAAGAGTTAGTAGCAGTCTGATAACCAATGTAAGTAGCGTCTCCTGCGGCTGTTAGTTTTATCTCTGGTTCATAGTAGGATAGATCCGCCTCAGTATTAGCCGTCCAAGTTGCTTTAAGTTTAACTTGAATACTTCCACCAGCCAGAGTCTCAGTACTCGTAGTAAGAGTTAATCCAGCTACTTGTCCTGGTGGGGTAGTGTCTACTACTGCTCCAATTAAGCGAGTAAACGTCTGTACAACAGAAGTAGTAAATACTACGCCAGAGCTATTTTTACCACTAATATTATAAGTAATACTAGCTGTAGCTGCTGATATAGCGCTATGGTCATTTATTATAGCATAAGATGCTGAGTCAACAGCCGTAGTCCCGGCAGTTATACCACTAGCCACGACTGATAATATTTTCCAAGTACCTGAGGAAGTGCCTACACCATCATACTCTAGAGTAGTTAACCCCTCTATTACTGATATATTTGTACCTGAATTTGTGTAGATTCCATTATTACCATTACTGTCAGTCATGATATTAACGGTTGGTCTACTTAAACTTACTAGTATAGGAGATACGCCTGAGGTTCCGTCTGCTCCCTTAAATCTAGACCATACGTAGTCGACATAACTATTACTTTCAACAGCCGATGTTTTATTAACAGCTATACCTATATACGCTCTTGTTATACCTCCGGAATCATATGTTCCAGTAGTAAAGTCTGTGGCTCCGTCCGCACTATTAGCATAGGCTATCCACACGAAAGTCTGAGTAGTCTGTGTACCTACTAACTCCCAATATGCGTTAGATATTGTAGGAAGTGTTGGAGGCGGATTACCAGAGGAAGAAGTATTATTTATGTATACCCATATTGAATTCTGGTCATATGCAAGATCACCCTTTTTATAGGTTACTCCTGCAGCATAGTTAGTTGCTTGTGCAAATAACTCTGCAAAAGACGTTGACGTAAGATCAATTAGGGAGGTGCCTAAGACACCTCCCGTAACATTCTCTGGATGATAAATAGAGTTAAAGATCATTGTTGTGTTATCCTATATCTTACCCAGTAGTACTGATTAATACTACTTACTCCCCCAGCCACTGGAGTTATTGAATCTACATATCGATTTTGTCCAGTTGCTACGGGAACTATAGCTATGATACTAGCAGTACTTAGATTGTTGGTTGTTGACCTCCAAATCTCAGTTACCATGTTTTCTATCCCTGTGTTGGAGTCATTTTGCCAAGTGAGAGTAATTTGATTATACTGATTAGTCGTTGCTACAAGCGAGGTAGGTCCAGAAGTACTTGGGTAAATTACTTTACCAGGATTTGTAGTTGCTCCTGTACCTTCTACTCTTTTAATGTTTGATAGAGTATAAAAACTATCATCATATTCTTTAGCTACAATGTCTACTAGTCCATCCGGTTGATAATTCACTGATTCTACTCGGAAGTTCTTTCCTGGAGCTGTCCAGTCATACCTAGGATAAATCACTTGTATAATTGTACCCGCTAGTATCAAGAATCCGGAGGGCCTTATCGTCATACTAATACTTAGACCAAAACGAGACTTGTTTAAGAAACTATCGGCTAGTAATCTAGTATTATAGTAATTGGTTATTCCTGGTACGGATAGATTGCCTTTCTTGAATACATTCCTATCAGTTTTTAAATAATCGGAATTAAAGAAACTAACATTACGAGCTTCGAACTTATTCGCTGGGTCAGCAAATGAGGCTGTTAATGAGTTGAAAGCGGATCTTGTACCCTCGTCGGATAGTTGAATCTTTCCAATTATATCATCAACAGTAATAGTTCTTATATCTAGTTCCCAAGCATTTGATTCATTGTATCTATATCTTCTCTTGTCAGTAGTTAATAATACGCTTCTTCCAATATAATTATTGCTAGATGGTAGCGAAGCAAAGGATTCATAGGAATCTATTTCCTCTACATCCAAAGAATACTTACCTGCGCTATATCTTAGTATACCACTAAAGTGGTCCAATAATGCATTCGTATTATCAAACAATGGTAGAGAAGTATCTAGGGTGATATTACACTGATTTCTAGTAACGTATCTCTGAGCATGTTCATCCCATCCTGACATTCTCCAGTAATTTACGTCATCACAATCATAAATAGAATAACCTGATATAGATTGTCCATCTGCGTTTATTCCCTTAATAGGATTTCCAGAAGTAGTAGGGGATAATGTCGCGCTTCCAGTTCCAGATACTCTTGTAAGAATAAATGAAGTCAGGGTGCTAGTCATGCCTGAAGGTGCTGTGGTAGGGCTCGACGCCCACGTATTATCTTGTGCTGTAGCATATACGCCCGCAGTATTAACTATAAATAGTGAGCCTGCGCTATTATATACTACTTCATTTTGTTTCCATGATTTCCAAGAATTCCACTTATTGGTTAATTTACCTATAACATCAGTAAATTTAATATAAGAGCCTGAAATTGAGCTGACAGTACCCTGCCATAGTATATTGCCAGTAGCAGGATATTTATATACATCACCAACTACTGGAGTACCTGCTGATGTTAATACTGTTACATCGGATCTTGTATCACACTTTCTGGCGGATTCTGTAAAAGAAGGTAGAATTAGATCGTCTGTATAGTCTAATCCTTTGCCGTATGTTTGTGATGTTAGATAATCCAATGTTTGTATTGCTGGATTTATGCTTACTCGTCTATCCGAATATTTAGGGTAGATTCTTACATAATCAGATGCAACTGGAATAAAGTCCCAAATGCCATCAATAGCTGCTACTTTGTTAGTGCCATCATAAGCTGATATAACCCCTGATTGAGTAATTAGCTTTCCAGTACCCGCAATGTATCTGGTTATCTCTATATTATCGCCCACATAAAAAGTATTATCACTACTTGCTGTATTAGGCAATTTTACAGTATTTTTAGATGCTATAAGTAATGTACCTGTTGTACCATTTATTGTCTTTCCGCTTGTACTTGCTAGTGCCGTTGCTTCTGATCCGTATGACGCTGAAGTATAGTAACTAACCAATGATGTACTAGTAGGTGTGGAGCTGCCTTCCATTATAGCATATGGGAATGTATTACTTCCAGTTATATTATCATATACTGAATTATTTAAATAAACTATTTGATAAGTCTTTGTTGCAGATGCAGGATAAGTCATATCGTTATTTGCAGTGTAATTAAAGGTTACATATGTTCCTGCTGTCGAAGGTGTAGAACTTAATCTGGCTACTATAGCTCCACCTAGAGTTACTCTATTTGCGCTATCTGAAAATTCTGAACCTAACTTGTTATAGTTGAAAGTATTCATGGTCCAAGTATTGGTACCACTTTTCATATAGAACTTTTTAATAAGTGGTTTACCGTTTGAATCATACATAAGACTAGGTGGAGTACTAAATCTAAATCTAACATTCTCAGATCCGTCTGGATTATAGAAAGTCCACTTATCAATAATTTGTACGTTTGAATTCAATAAAGTCTCTGTTCCATCATAGTTAGTGCCAGTCTTATAGTATAGTGATACAGTCTGACCCAATACAAAGTTATCTGCAGATTCTCCAGTAACTTTATTATCATGAATATAACTATAATCATAGTTATAGCAGTCTAACAGCTTTCCTCTCACTACTACATTCATTTCTGGAATAGTGGTTTCGCCCTCTTTAATGATGAACTTACCAACTATATAAGCAGTGTCTAGTAGTCTGTGGTTTGGACCCCAGTATTCATAAGTATTGCTACCAGTCCAGTACGATTTTTGTATCTTGAATTTCTCTTCAAATGCTAGGCTTGATAGTTGAGCTGAGGCTTTCTGTCCTGGCTTGCCTGTAAATATATCTAGTGTTATTTCTTGTTGACTTGTTGGAGGAGCTAGTCTTAGCGAGTCTCCGTCTTTTAGTCCATATCCTGTTGGTGCTTGTGTAACTATTGGATTAGTACCTAAATAATTAAAGCCTCTCCATTCTGTAACATAGTTAGCTATACCAGGCTCAGAGATAGATATGGCTTCTCCATCAGGCCCATAAAAAGTATATGGTGTGCCTATTAACTGTTCTCCACCAAGAGCATCACCTCTATCGGCTCTTCCTCTACATACTAATTCTACTGTATTTTCTGCAGACTGACTACCTCTAGCATCAGAGTCTGCTTTGTCGCTGCATAAAAGGCTGTTGCCATTTATGCTGACGTCGTATATTCCGCCAATCTCACCTTCTGATATAGCTGCTACTACATAGACCTCACTACTGTCTGAGGATAGTGTATCAGCGAATACAGGTATTAGGGTTTCAGGCTTTCTAACTCCATAAATTACTGGAATAGCCTTGGCTTGTATTTGGAAATCTAAGTTGGTAAAACGATCTTCTGGAACATTGTACTTCTTTACTTTTACACTGGCTCCAATACCTAGAACGCCTTTCTTCGATTTAATATCTTGTTTCTCTACCTGCACAACATATTTTGTGAGCATGTTAACCGAAGTTTCACCATGAATGAAACCCTTATCGTATGCATAAATAGGTTTTAGTGCAGAGTTAGGTTGTGGCGCTCCATTAGCATCCAGCGCTCTATGTGCCGAGTCAGAAGTTACTCTTCCTTTTACCTGGGCAAAATCTGCCCAGTGGCTAGAAAGATTCCAGCTTACTCTGATAGCGCCTTCTGAGTCTTCGAACCCTACACCACTTATGATGCCCTTGAATAGTAATACAGCTCCATCTTTTTTGGTAGTAGTATTTTGACCCACCATTATGCCATCTTTGAAATACGCTCTGTAGATAAATACTTCTCTGTTAATAAAGGAAGCATAGTCAGCTGCATTCTTATTTAAAAGAATACTAATAATTTCTTCTGAGGCTAGTTTAAGCTGAGTAGATTGAGTAGCTGTAGTTAGATTTTCGTCGATTTTTGAGACTCTTAACACATTGCCGGATCTAAACGAGGTTATGTTAACTGTAATTCCGTTACCAGAAACACCTAAGTTAGAGGCACCTTTAACAGTTACTTTGTCTCCCTCTCTAAAGCCTTCAGCGAGTAAGTCGTCTAAAGAAATTGGTGCTGCATAAGTAATGTCCCATAATGCAAGTCCAGTAATAGGATCAATACCGGCGGAGGCTATAGTAGCAGTGCCAGTAATATCTGCACCTAGACCATTCCCATCTAGTACTACTGTGGTATTAGATGGGGTTGCTCGTGTCTGCTCTTGAATAGCACCAACATTTAAAACCTTATTAGCTAGATATGTTTGTATGCCATTAGCTACGCCATCTAGACTGTTACTAGCATCATCAAAGGATACATTTATGCTGGCATCTGTTAAGTATGTGTATCTTTGTTCAGAAGTAGAGACCTGCCCGAATTCATCCGGTCTTGAAGGTCTTTCGAACTTTATAAGATGTGCATACTGAAACGGCTCGTTATTAACAAGCATAGTTTTCAGAGCTGTCGATACTGGTCTTTCTGTTGCGCTCATGGTAATATTTCTTCCAATGATAGAGAGAATTGATAGAGATTATCAGTATCTAGATCATACTCCATCGTATCTCCTTTTTGAATTACTCTGAATTGTGGATTTATAAAATTAATAACAGCAGTAGCAGCTACAGCTCTTGAGATCGGAGGCTGAGTCCAGACACGTCTCTGAGTATTTAACGCTGGTGCTGTAGTTCCAGCCTGATATGTGCCGTTGTCTTCTACTCTTATTACTTTATAAGCTTTCTTGTGATTTACATCAGAAGAATCAGTAATAGTAAAGAAGTCTCCTGGACTAGGGCTTCCTGATATTGCTGAGAACCCATTTAACATAAGAGTAGGCGAACCTGCAGCAGTTGCTGATGCAACAGTTATAGCACTAAGATTGGCTAGTGTATATGCTGCGAAGGTAGCATTCTTCGGTTTAGCGTGCTGTGGTAAAATAACATAAAAAGGGTTTAATCTTCCTCTGCGACTCTCAAGAAATGAACCTACAGGATCAAACTCATCACGAGTTAGTGGATTGTAAGATATATCGAAGGACCACTTATGATAACTGGGAGAGGCGGTTACGCCCCTCCCACTTATTGTTCTTGACACCTGTGTAGTGTTATCTGATGTAAACTTTACTTTAGTAAAGCCAGGACCAGCTACGCCGTCCGTAACTTTAGTAGACGTTGTGCTAAATTGAGAGCTATTACTAAAAGTAGCTCCTGCGCTATTGATACCAAAGTTTGGATCTGGTAACAAGTCTGAAAAGTTTGTAAAAGTTGCCATTAGAGTTTCCCTACTGAAGGACGAGTATAAACATTAACGTTTACATCTTCCATGAATGTCTTGCCACTAGCATTGGCTGCTTCGCGTAGCATCTTGATTATGTTACCCTTCTGACTTACAAGAACATCTTGGATGCCTTGTGAGTCGATAGCATTGATGGAGAAGTTGGCATTGATTGGCGATCCGCCTCCAACATCATTAGCTGGTGTTACTGAGATTGGAGTTTCTGGAGTAATAACTTCAGGACCCTTCTCACCAACAACGAAGCCTCGGTTTCCATATCCTCTCATTAGCTCACCACCGTAAGCCGAGCCTACTGTGCGATAATTTGAGGCATTTGAGCCTGTGCCCTGTGAGCCACGTAGATAAGCTACTTCTCCGCCTGCGCTAGCATTTGGACCCTTAGCTAAGTCTACTGTATCTGAGCGCTTGCCTATTGATAGTGATGTTGGCATAGATGCTGCTTTTGGAGTATAGCTGCTTTCGTATTGAGTACCAGAAATAATCGCTATCTGAGCAAGACCCATAGCACCTATCATACCTGCTAATATAGCTGCTGCAATAGGACCTACTTGTGCTGATGAAGCAAGAGCCCCAGCCACACCAGCTGCTGTTGACATAACTGCTTGTGCCATCATTAGCTTTTTGTTAGTATTGAACTGCTTTCTAGCTATTCCGTCCTTTTTCTTTTCTAGAGCATCTAATTTGGCCACGCTAGCGGCCGATTTACCATCTCTCTTTTCTTCTGCCGATATTTCTTTGTCTATGTTCTCTATCTTAGCTTTGGAAGTAGCATTTAGTATGCTCATTACTCCACCAATAACAGAAGATATAGCAGAAGCTACAGCGGCTACCTTATCGCCGGCACTAGCACCTGCGTCAGCTAATACGGCGAAAGTATCTTGGAAAGAATTGGAAATATTGACAGCGGACTGACCTATCGCCAGTACTATCTCTCCTTGCGGACCAAGGGCCTGTAATGACTCTTTCATTTGATTAACGAAAGCTCCGAGTCCTTCGGTAACAAATTCCGTTCTAGTCATTAGCCCGTCTTTTACATCAGCAGCCATGTTTCTTACATTATTATACATGGAGATTAAGCCGTCGGGAGACTTTAATCCTTTTTCCATTGCTTTCTGTAAGTTTATACCTAAAGTATCTAAAGCCTTCTGTACAGTATCTACAGCATTAGTTTCGGCTCTATCTATAGACTCGTTAGTAACTTTGCCTAGCCTTGTACTGGCGTCTTTAAATGTAGCTATCTGAGTATCTACAGCGGCAAGTCTTGCAGTTAGACCTTCTACTGAATCCTGCTGTGCGGTAACTACTATATCACCAGGAGCTTTTGTGCCTGCGGCAGCGGTAGTTGCTGCTGGAGCCTCTGCTTTCTTTGTTTTTGCTGCTGCTAGTTTATCCGCTATATCTTTTCTTTCGTCGGCTAATACCTTGGATCTACTTTCTATATCTGCTAGCATAGTATCTCGTTTAGCTTTTAGAAGAGCAAATTCTAGACGAATTATAGCTATTTTACCTTCGGCCTCTGCCTTTGCAATATCAAAAGCATCCTGAGCAGCCTGGACTTGTCTACGATACTGTACAGCTTCGGTATTTTCTATGCCCTTTCTCTTGGCCATGAGATCGAATACTGCGAGATTGTAGTCTTTCTGGGCCTTTATAGCCTCTGTAGCAGCCGATACTATTTGCTGCTCTATATTTAGAACTTCTTTCTTAAAATTTAGTCTATCTTCTTCGTTCTTAAAAGCGGCTAAAGCTATTCTCTGGCCTCTTTCTTCTACATCGACTAATGCGTCTGCGGCATCGTATCTTTCTTTTTCTATATCACGAAGATTAGTATAATACTTTACTTGAGAGGAATTTCCACGTCCAGTCGCTCTCTTTATTTCCTGATCTAGAATCTGCTGTCTAATGTCCCACTCTTCTGACAGAGAGTCTCTCTTTTGCCGAGCAATTCTACCAATGTTGTCCAATTCTCTGGCGGTACTGTCATTAGCCATAGTTAGTAGACTTAAGGACTCTGCTTCTGACTTGGTTATGCTATCTTTTACCGCTCTAGTTTCTCTTTGTATTGCTAAAGACTCTCTTTCGTTTTCTAAGTCTTTAATTTTACTTGCTACTGACCTCTCCAGGGCCGAATTGCCTTGCATTAGTGCGGCGGTTATTTGCTTTTGTAGTGCTACGCTCTGTGCGTCTCCTACTCTTAGTTCATCCTTCTTATCTGATATAGCGTCCGTTAATCTTTGCTGCTCTTTATTATAGTTTAATTTGGCCTGCTCCAAGCTAACTATTTTACCTTCTGCAGCTGCGACAGCTACAGCTTTTTTAGGGTCATTACTGTCAGTCTTAACTTGAGTACGTAATATAGAAAGTTGATCCTCTATATTTTGTTTCTCTTTTTCTGCTGTTATGTCCTTTAAGCTTTTAAGAAGTTCTAGAGTATCCTCTAGCTCTTTTAGTCTATTTCTCTGTTTTTGTAGATCAATATCCAAAAAGCTTTTTTGTATTTTTAGCTGCTCTACTTGTAGCGCGATGATTGCATTCTCAGCTTTCATCTGTCTAGCAACATCGTCTCCGGTTACGATACCCTGCTTTTGTATAACGTTTAACTGCGCCTGAGCTATTGCTAAGTTACCTTGAGCTAATATACTTTGTTCTTGAGCGTTTGCTAATAACTTATTATAATCCTGTACCTGCTTTGAGATTAGAGGAGTTATAGCCGTCATTATCTTTGAGCGTTTGTCCTCAACTGGCCCTATTTGATTAGCTAAAGCACTGTACTCTTTCGTTCCCTCATTATACTTAGCTTGTTCTGCCTTTAGATTTTGTAGTTTAAGATCTACGTCATCAAATACAGATAAATTAGCTTGTACATCTAATGAGAAAATGTTTCTTGCATCGCCCTTAAATCCTGTGAGAGTTTCAGATAATCTCTTATTAAGATCAGTAGTTGATGTGCCTATAGATCCTGAATCTTCAATTGCCGCATTTACTTCTCTGAAAGAAGTCTTGAACGACTTGAATTTATCTATGATCGTATCATAAGCGGTTGTAGGAGTTATGCTCTTAATAAAGTCGGTATAGCCAGTATTAATACCAGATATAGATTTAGATAGAGAGTCAAATCCTGATTCTATTCTTTTTAATGCAGTACTTGTTATACCAGCTTGTTGTGCTATGGCAGCTAGTTTTTTATCTGTATCGAGCTTATTGAACTTCTCTGCACCCCCTTGAGCAGCATAAAATGCTTTAGCTACTCCAGGTAGTTGTTTCTCTAAATTATCTAGATACTGTGCGCCTGCTTCTGCATCATTCGACAGGTATAATCCACTAGCCTCGTTTTGGAAAGCTTGAGCTGCTTGTGTGCTTGAGGATACGCCGAGTCTGTTCGCGTTATTTAGAAGTTTTTGCTTATTCTGTAAATTTCTAACTTCCTCAGCATCACCTTTATTAGTGGCTTCTATCAGCTTCTTTTGTAACTCTAATCTTTCATTTACCTTCTCTTTTGCTGAGGAGTCTTCCTTTTCTGATTTTCGTCTAGCCTCATAAACAGCTACGTATGCGTCGGCTAGTTCATAGATTGTAGCTGATTGGTTTTTAACTGCAGCTACGGCTCTATCAGCCGCGCTAGCTGTGCTTGCTTCTATTTTCTTTAATCCATCTATTTTTTTAGAAGTAGAATCTAGTACAGTATTGAATTCTTCGAAGGCTTTAATTGTATCTTCTGTTTGTCCGGTTAGTTTGTTAAATAACGGTCTTCCTATAAATTCCCAGAGTATACTTACAACGGCAATAACTTGACCTATTACTGGAAGGAAGTTTAAGAATCCAATTGCGGCTACTTTACCGGCCGCAGCTATACCCTTACCAGTAGCTGTGGCTGTATTAAGTAAGCCTTTTAATGATTTTTCTGAAGTCTTAGCTGCATTATAATTGACTGTAAACGAGTTACTTAGTGCTCTTACTGTTTCACCTAATTTTTGCTTACTATTAGCTAAGCCCACTCCCTCCGAGGCTGCGAAGCCCTGTGCTTTAGCTTCTTCAAGTAATACTTTCGACTGAGTTTTCTGTATTGACTCTAAACTTTTTCTTCTAGCTATTTCAGCTTCTTGTACTTTCTCTTTATTTTTAGCATTTCTATCCATCGAAGCTTTTTCTCTGGCTTCGGACTCTTCTCTGGCAGCCTTATACTGCTCCGTAGTAGCCTGACCCTGCTTAGCGGCAAGTATATAGTCATTAATAGCTTTTCTTTTACCGCCAGCTAGTGTTTTCTGTCCTTCTAATTCTGTTACGGCGGCTTTCTTATTATTTTCCGCTGCCTTTAAAGCTGTCTTAGATGCGTCCTGCAATCCAGGAATAATTTGTCCACGTATACTACTTACGAATAGAGTAGAGAATCCAAGTAGTATCATCTGACTAGAGGATAAGAAAGATACTAATGGTTTTAGTAGAACATTTATTATGCCTAATCCTGATTTTATTAAGTTATCAAATGTTGATGCTAACTGGTTATATGGATTTGGGTCTACTTCTTCTGCTAATCCACCGAATTTTAAAGTACCCTGCTCAACCCAAGCATTTAGTAGTGCTTGTTGTTTTTGCATTTGAGTCATACTGCCAGCAGTTATATTATTCTGTCTAGCATACTTTTCGGAAGCTTCTGTTATCTTGGTGGTTAATCCAAGTTCGTCGACTAGTTCTGGCTCCATCTTAGTGACGGCTAGTATCATACGATTTAACGAATCCGGAACATCTCTACCGAGGGCTAATGAGGCTTCATAAGCTACTTTTGTAAGTTTTTCTAAATCGGCTGAGCTTATACCTGAGGTGGAACCTTGTGCTGTAGCTCTCATAGCTTCGGTCGTACTGATTGAGTCTTTTGTTATATCTTTTAGTCTTGAACTAAGTACACTAAGTGTCTTACCAGTTCTTGCTCCTTGAGCTTCTAATCCTTGTAATAAAGATTCTGCTTGTGCTGCATTATTTAATGCACTAAAAGCGGCCGACACGGCGAAGGCGTTCGCTGCAAGTGCTGCGTATGCGCCAACTAAACCATTATTCCCATCTCCGATAGTCTGGCTTAATTTAGCGAAACTTTTAGTAGAATTAGCAGTACCAATTATACCTTTATTCTGCTTAGAATAGTGATCGTCCGCCTGCTTTCCAGCAGCAACTTGTGCGTTGCCTAAGCCAGTTACAGCTTTACCAGCTTTATTGATTTGCTTTTCAGCTAATGCTAAGGATCCGTCTTCACGGACCTTGAATGTCATTGTAAATGTTGCGTCGTTAGCCATTTCCCTTCTTTTTGACGGAATCCCGTGCTTTTTTCATTTGCTCTGCCGATCTCTGTATTAAATGAGCATCAAGGCGAACTAGAGCTTCTAGAAAAATATCTTTCTCTGTTACCCCGACTACATCCATGTGTAGTGGTAATGATGTATAATCTTTACCCATATAACCTATATCGGGGTAAACTCTATCGCCGAGCCTGTTAAAGACTTCGATTGCTTGCTGCAATGGTATCGGGAAATCTCCGTATTCAGGAGGACATTTATCTTCGGAAGGATCCTGACCCATCTGGTCACAGAGGGTCAGGTATTTATCCTTCGTCATCCCGATATCAAGGTTCTTGTGCCACTTTTCCAGCCTTTCCCACATCTGCTCCCTTTGTTCCTGAACGAAAGTTCTCAAGATCGAACACCGTATCATTTACCCAGGTATCAAACTCTGATGAGTTAGTAACTAGTAGCTTGGCGTTGTCTTGTGAGTAAGGAAGGAGATCTTCTGGATTAACTGAAGATAAGTTAACTAGAATGAAGTCTTCGAGATACTTATACTTAAATCCTTTCCAGTTCTTGATTGTAGCCTTAGTGAACTCTGAAATGAATTTTTCTTCATTTAGTTCTTCTACTGGCTTACGTGTAGCCTTATCATATTTAGTAATTAGGCAGCGCTTACGTAGCGCTGTTAATTCTGGGCGAGAGAGGTTTACTACCTCTACTTCGAAGCCTTCGTAGCCTGGATATTCTACCCACGCTGACTTTGTATCGACCATTAGTTCACTTAAATTCATTTATGCTCCTTTGTAAAGAGGTTTTACAATTGTTGAGTTGGAATTGAGTCTAAAATCGTAGACTCTGTTAATAAGCTCCTCAAAATTCAATCTTCTTGTAAATACTGTAGAAGGTAAGTTGAATTGTAATATTGGAGTTGTTGTTGAATATGACTGCTCGTATATTTCTATATTAACGGCTGCAGTCGTACTTGAATCTGATATTGAATCTACGTTATCAGACGTAATAAATTGAGTTACTGAACCAGAGAAAGTTCTTTTCTCTAATACATATGAAGTAAGATATTTAATAGTATTCTCTGCTAGAGACTCCTGTAAGGTGTTCCCATCGTACCATTTTATATCATTTTTTAAATCCATGTTAATGGACGCTATACTATCTAATACTGTACCACCTATTGTGACTCTCATAGTATCAATAGTAGCGTACTTATTGCCTACTCCATATGTTGGAGTAAATACTGTGCCTGGTATTGCTGTTGGTACATTTCCATGCTTAGAAATCTTAGACGCAGTACCAGAAACTGACATAGTTATAACAGATCTCATTTCTAAATTAAAAGTAATGGATTCTATAACGCACTTAGCAATCTTATATATAACATTGTCCGATTCTATATACATATCGAAATTAGTTATAGTGCCAGTACTATATTCTCTAGCTAATGTTAACACTATTGGTGTTGTAGTAATATTTAATACAGGAGTAGTAAAACTAAAATTGGCCACATTAGCACTATTAACTACAGCGTATTCATGTAGAGATGTTTGGCTGTGCAGTGTTTTTCTAGGGGCGCTTTGCTCGTCAAATGTCTGAGAAGCACTAATGTCGGAATATATTTCTATAGAGTGCTTATTGGTAGCAGTACCAGTAGCATCTAACTCTACAATATACAGTTTTGCGTTTTTCTTAAGGTTGTACATATCTTACACGAAGGGGGAGCAAAATTTCTTCTGCTCCCCCGAGTTTCTATAATTATAGAATGGTTGGTCCTTAATGTCAAGAACTATTTTTTATTAGGCTACGTAACGAATTTTTGTTAGTTCATCTGTGCCACTAATAGTTGTTGGCAGGGCGGTGAAGTTTACTTCGAATGCGATTACATCGTCAATATTAATGCTAGGAATTTCTAAGTGACACTGGCCCATTTCGAACATAATACCTGGAGAGGCCGGATACCCAGCAGTATTGCCCTTTCCACCTACAAAGAATTCTAGATCGAACTTGTTAGTAACAGTTGTGGTAGCACCTAGAAGATCCTGATAAAGATCTATACTTCCGTTTGTTGCCTCGTCCAGGTAGCAAGTGAATGATCCTGAAACAGAGCGAGTACCTGTTACGTGCTCAAGTGGCTGATTAACAACACCAATTACTTCTGGTGTTAGGAAACTCATGTTATTACTAATCGTGATGCTTCCTCCAGTTAGAGTAACTGCGTAAGTCTTAGCGTTAGGTGTTACACCAACAGCGTTTAGAGCAGTTAGACGGTTACGAATCATGTTACTTGTTGAAGTAACACCATTAGTGATTAGGGTATAACCAGCAGCTGAGAAGTCTACAGAAGCTACTTCTGAGATTGTTCTACCCATTCCTGACCAAGAAACTGTTGCGATACCGTCAATTTCAAAGTTAACAGTAGCTTCATTAACACAAGCATTGGCAATTCTATAAATTGTTGTGGCTTCACTTGCAGGGAATACGCCGTTTGTTGCCCCATCCTGGATGGCTTTATTGGCACCTAGAACAAAATAAAGGTCAAAAGTACCTAGTCTTGTTTTATTTGACCCGGTTGTAAAGAAGTCCAGTTCTGTTGCTGTTGTAGCGAAGGCAGTAGAAGCTACCTTACCAGAAGTTGCGGTTACTGCTGTTGTACCTGCTGGTGCAGCATAGCTTACTGTGGTATTTGTTACGGCTGTAACTACGAAGGTATTTGTACCAGTAACTGCAGGGCTACTGTTAGTATAGGTTACTCCAGATACTGAGATTGGATCTCCGACCTTGAAGTATGTTCCTCCTGCTGATGCAGCTGTTGTAAATGTAAGTGTAACTACGCCTGAAGCCAGTGCAGCGCCTGTACCAAAAGGAAGACCTGCGGTTTGACCTGCTGTTGCTGTGTAGTTAGTTTCTGCAAACATAGAGTGCCATAGAATTTCTTCTGGTGCACGAACTACGGTAGCTAGAGTTGGGCGAGCATATGTATCGAAGCTCCACTCAGCTGGTGCTAGTGAGTCATTGAATGAGCGCTGACCACGACGGCTTCTGCCAGTAGCATCTGCCATTTCATTTAGCGTAATCTGACTTGAATTTGTTGATTGACTGAATGAGTAACCACTTAGAACTGGGATTTCCCATACGTTGAATGTTGAGGTACCTACAGCCTGAACTGCGTATACCTTTGTATCTCTATTGAAGAAGAGGTTTGAATCACCTACTGCCATTTTAATCTCCTAAAGTACTTCACTAGTACTTTACCTGTAGGGTCATCTCTCCGACTCCAAGTGGTGCGAGAGCTCCCTGATCTGTATCTATGTCTGTTATAATAATATCTCTTGTGTGACCACTGTTACCGGAAGAGTCGACGTATGCCAACCTGCCATTTCTGTCTATGATTAATTCGACATCTTCCAGTAACTTTTCAAGAGCCATCGTTGAATCTTCTTCGTTAACGTAAGCACGAAGGATGACGTCTAGGTATCTATCCTTAGCTCCTCCGCCTTGGTGGACGATAGATTCTGCTCCGGCGACTAAACATATACAAGGAAATTCTTGGATCTCGTCCCAGAATCTCATTTTAGGATATGCCTGTTCGCCTAAATCTGTTGAATAACCATTAGCATAGCTAACGGTTTTTAGCTTGTCCGTAAGAGCTTCTACAATTGAGCTTCTACGAGTTCTATTTGTAACCATTTAGGCTCTCCTTGTGTAGAATCGACCTATTGCCATTGCCTGTACGATTTCTCGTACGGATTTGTCAACCAAAGTTCTTGGATCTCTTGCTGGAGTGTTCCATGGCGGCGCTCCTTTTGTCCTATCAAATACATCGTATGGATCTCTTTGATAATCAAATACAACGCTTGGGTATCCATCTTTTGTAGTCTCTACATTAACTATTCGGGTACTGTTTGCAAAACGACCAGTTCTATATACCAGTCCTGGTGCTCCCATGTTATTGGCCACTTGTTCTGGTAGTCTTTTATTAATGATAGCTATTAATGATGCCCAATTAGTTTTTGGTCTAGCCGTTGCCTCCTCTTTAGGGGCAGATAACTTATTACCTTTAAGTGACTCTTTTTCGGCACTAGTGCTTGATCGTCCTGTTATTTTTGATTGGGCCTGGCTTTTAGATGAAGTAGCTTTGCTTATTTTTGAGGTCTTGGCTCCACTATTTTTAGCTGCGGTACCTAGTCTAGAAACTGCTATTTCTACGGCACTGCTGGAACTTTTTGTAGTAAATAGATTTGTACTTTTTAATAAGTACCTTTCCACTTCTTTACTTAATGCATTAAGAGTAGCTTTTTCCCTGCTAGAATCTCTTTGGTTTCTAAAGGCTGATTCTTCGTTGAGCTTCAAAGTAGTAGTAAATTGCTTTATTAAATTACCTGCCTCTTTTTTCGCATAGCTAGCTACTTGTATCTTTAATTCTGCTCTATCTTCTTTACTGGCTTTTATTCCAGATAATGCTGTCGAAGCTCCCTTTATAGAAGATAGCTTCTTAAGTATTTCAGCCTTTCTTCTAATACTTACTGATCCACTCTTGTCATGACCTAACTGAAATAGACCACTACTTCTTACCTCGTTTCCGTATTCGTTTATGTATTTATTACCATATAAGGCTTTATCCACAGATTCGGAGTCATCAGCAAAAAATACGTCTAAATGAATCTTATCTCTTAGTCCTGGTAATTTACGTGCTCTAACTTGGTTAATAGATCTAAATACATCTATATTTCCTGACCCAGATTTTTTCTTACCACCAGTAGCTATAACTACAAAAGACTCGGCCGTACTACCTTTGGAGAATCTTAAAGAAGCCTCTCCCTTAAACTTACGCATTGAATCGTATAAATCTTTTACATAATCTTTTAATAGTGCATGTAGGACTTGTTTGCGTCTGGCTATTTCACCAGCAGTAGGATTTCCTACAGTCATTATTAGATTATCTAACTGGTATAGAGCCTCTTCGTTTAGACTATTAAGATCTACACTAAATTCATGTTTATAAGAGTTTAAGGTCTCTCTTAAAGTACTATTAGCCTCTATCTGTTTGGTTATATTACCTACTATAATAGATAGATTGCGACTAGACATTACGGTACATATCTAATATTCTAATAATATGTACTGGCCACTCCGTAGCTAGGCTCGATCCTTTGCTAGTGCTATTATCAATAGAGGTATTACCAAGTGTACGCTTTTCTTTATACTCTTCTTTGACATACATATGTATTAAGTCTAAGCAGGCCATTCTTAGATCGAGAGGTACAGTAGCGTAGCCAGCTGTATAAGTTACTTTTACAGCGCCATAGCCTTCAGGCCAGTATGCTGATTTTCCGTGTATGTATATGCAGTCTACATCAGGGTCCACGTAGTATTCTACAGGATCCATAGTCACATATGCTTTATCGTAGTCTTCTCTAGTCTGTACGCTCACTACTGCTTTTATTGGCCATTCATTTAATTGTAAGGAAGCCTGGCCCTGTTGTACATTAAATGTTTCAACACGTGGAGTAGTGTAGTAGTCTATAATAGAGTGTCCCACGAAAGTTCTTACAAGAACATTTACAGAGTTGATAATGTACTGTAGTTCAGTATCTGCGTCTGTTTTAGTAATCTTCTTATAAGTTTTGTAATCTTCTAAAGTTACTAATGGTGCTCCCATGGTGTCTCCTAATAAGAAAGGGGGCTGCTGGTAGCAGCAACCCCCTCCCAGTTAATGTAGAATTAAGCGTACTTAAGACCGATAACTGACTTAGCGTTTGGAATGATTTCCTTGAAGCCAAGACGCTGAGTTGTTGCAAGAACCTTGTGCTGATTTTCAACTAGGTACTGGCTCTCAACTGTTACGCCACGCTGACGTGGAACAACGAAGTTACGTGTGTTAACTGCTAGCGCGTGGTACTTACCAGTTGCTGCTGCTGGGAATTCGTCGCAAACCATTACGGATGAACCGAAGATCTGACCTACTTCACCAGTTAGCTTTGTAGCCTGCTGGTTAACTAGGTTGAAGTCCTGGAATTCAGCATCTTCTAGTAGTTCGAAGTAGCACTGCTGTGAAACGATGTATGCAACGTCATTTGGACGTAGACCATACTTGCCCATGTTCTTACGTAGGCCTAGTAGAGCAGCTGCGGTTAGCGGTGTTGCTGTACCAGCGGCTGTTACTGTGCGGCTCTGTGTAGAAGCGTACTTTAGAAGACCTGATGCAGCTGTTGCTGAAACTGAAGGATATGCACCATCAGCGTGTCCACCAAGAAGGATTAGGTTTTCAACACCACGTGCGTGCTGACGGATCATGCCTTCGCGTAGTAGTGGAAGAATTGGGATAATTCCATCTTCTTCTGTTTCGTTACCTAGGTAGCTCTTAGCAATCATCTTGATTGTGCGTAGTTCGATTTCAGTTAGTGCTATACCATCTTCTGAACCTACTGCAACGCCACGTGAATCAAGAGTACCAGCTGGTGCTGTACCTGGAAGCGCAGCATTACCTGTGATAGTTGCATAGTTGGTGTCTGGCATGATCGGTAGAACCATGCTTGCAGTTGTCATCGCGATTTCACGGAACATAGGAGCTAGGATTAGTTCTAGCTGGATATCACGTTCGATATTGATTGAAACTTCGCGCTCGAAGTTATCGCTTGATACAGCAACGGATGACATTGTGTTGACCTTCTGAAGAAGATTCTTTGCAAACTCTGTGTTATATCCCTTTCCAGTGATACGACCTAGTAGGAATGCATCGTCCATTTCCTGGGCGAATTGCTTCTGCCATTCGTTGCTGTTGCCGCCACGGTCAGCGAATACACGCTTGCTGTTAGCAATGTTCTGTAGTTCAGCTGACTTTTCAGCTAGTTCTGTACGTAGACCTTCGAGCTTTGTATTTAGGTCTGTGTTGTCATCCTTGAAGCGCTTTTCTAGTTCTGCGAATAGCTTTTCTTCTGAAGATGCGATAACTTGTGCTACGATCTTTTCGTTAGCAGCCTTTTCGTCAGCAGCCTTCTGTGCAGCAGCTGCATCAGCGGCAGCCTTTGCTGCCATTGCGTCTGCAATGCCTTTCTGAATCTGTGCGTTAATTGTTTCGTCGTCCATTTTAATTTTCCTCGACGCCATTTCAGCGCCCTCTGATGAGCCTCCGGTTTCAGCGAGAGGCTGACCACCTAGAGCATTTTCGAATTGTTTTCTAAAAGTAAGATAGTCGCTTTGACTATCGAATGATTTAGCTACAGAGAATGTAGCGTCTTGATTACAAGGTATAGAAACTACTGATACCTCAAGTAATTCTGCATCTTTAACGATTAAGCCATCAACTGACTTATCGTATTCCGCATCTTTAATTAAAAAGCCTACAGAGAATGTCGAAAGAACTCCTTCTTTGACTAAGTTGTGAATATCTCCAGCACTCTTGCTGATGATTCCCTTGATCTTTAGTCCTGTATTATCTGTAAGTATTTCTACAACCTTGCCTATTGGTTTATCATAATTATGATTGAATAGTAAGATTGGATTGGTTTGAAAGTTTTTTAGGCCTCCCTTAGTCCATGCAGTAGATAAGATTCTATCAGCTGAACGGTCAATAGCGTTTGTGCTAGCATAACCTGCTATAATAAGCTCACCGTCACTATCTTCGTGCATGTCCTTGATGGAGGAATCAAGCTTAAATATTTTATTCACACTATTCTCCTCTGGAGCAGGCACATTTTCGATACCTTTTCTCTTAACTTTAGTAAGCGTAGAAAAACGATGACCTACAAGAGTATCAGTTTCTACTTCATCCTTATATATCCGAATGAGTGCCGCGGGGTCTTCTTTAGTTGCATCTATGGAGAAGCTGCTATCAGGAATACCTAAAGTGCCTTCTCTCATAATGTGCTCTATACGGCCCATTGCCTTTCCGCCAGAAGAGTTCCACTCTACAAAATCACCAAGTTTTAAATCTTTTGGACCTGCTGTTTCATGTACGTCTTCTAGACCGTCCTCGTCTTCATCTTCAGAGTATTCTTTAGTATAGTCTAGGGATTTACCTTCTAGCCTATCTAGCGTCTCACTCTTGGCTCTAGCCCATGTCTGGCCGGGGTCTCCACCCCAAAGTGCCCAAGCAACTCTACCGTTAGAAGGAAAACCAGGCTCTCCAGGACTAAATCCTTCGCCTTGTTTATCTACTTCGTGTCTGCTGAAAAAGCTATGCATCCTACGTACAGTACTTGGTGATAGTTCTTGCTTATTTACAAGTTGCCTTGCACGAGCTAGACCTACCGGAGTACCTCCGTCGAATCCATCCTTTCTCCAGTCGAGAGCTTTTTGTGCCTCTTTTGCCATGCCATCGGTAGGAGTTAAATCAATATCTTCTCCACCTACTCTCGCCATTATTAAGCTCCTTTAGTCTTTTCGACTGCTGGCTTAACTGCTGGTGCCGGTGCTTCTACTGGAGCCTCTACTGGAGCTTCTGTAGACTGGGCTGGAGCTGAAGGAGTAGTTGGTACTGATGTGGAACCATCATACTGCTTAATATCTCCAACCATATTTAATAAACGTGACCATGATCCGATTCCTCTTTTTACGAGTTGGAATCTAATTGGAACATCATTAGCGTTTTTATATTCTTCTGCAGTTAGTACTCTACCTTTAGAGGCAAAATATGCACCAATCTGCTCTACGATATTTGTTCGTCTAGTCATTAGTTGTTTCCTGTGTTATCATCTTGAGGTGGTGCGCCCCCTTGTGAAGGATCTACTGCACTTCCTGCTATATTTTGAGGTATACGTATACCATCATTTCCAGGCAGTACATCCCTACCCAATCCGATTCTAGCTTCATTGGCAGTAATAATACCGCCATTGACTAGTGTTGAGTAGAAGGCTGCTTCGTCTCTTAACTCTGGCTGTAGAGCGGGTATTCCGGATACGTTCTCTATAATCTCAAATCCAAAGAACATTTGTAACGCAGAGTTCACCTTCTTAATAATAGGAATGATGGTCTCTAAGTAGTATAGTCTATGGTTTGGTCTAAGATTAGCGTTATTACCGCTATCAACTAGGACAGGTGGTACGCCTAAAGCCTTTAAAATTACTTTTTCGTTGGTGTCTATTGACCCAGCGAAATCTAAATCTTTAAAACTGACAGTAGTTAGTGGATCTACCACCATACCGCCGTCTAGAATTAATGGACTTCTTCCGCCAGACTGAGGTCTGTAAGAAGTCTTCCAATCTTCTTTCATTCTTTCTTTAATACGGTGACTTAGTACGTCCGGACTTCTAATCACTAGGCCCGGTACTGCTCCGTTTGTAAAGAAGTTATCTTGAAAATCTCTCATTGACTTCATAAGCTTCATTGTTCGTAAAGCTGGTTTCAGTCGAGATGCGCCTCTATAAAGTGAGATAGCGCTATTATCTTTGATATGAATAATTTCATTAACATTGAAATCTATAGTCCCTTGGAACGTATATTTTTCAACATATGTCTTTTCGTCTGAGTAGATAGTTACCTTATTCGCTGGTAGCTGATATAAGTGCTGACCGTCCCAATATAGGAAGATGTTACCATCAATAATCAGGTCCATAATCATATTTCGTCTAAACGAGTGAATGTCTTGGAAAGGGTTAGGCTGAACATTTAGTAATGTTTCTACCGTTTTCTTCTTTACTCCGCTTACTTTAGGAAATCCAATCTTGTCAGATCCTACTTTGAAATTTATCTCAGCGGCATCGTCAATAATCATATTAACTGCGCGATTAACAATTTCTAAGTTTTCATAATAATAAATGTAAGTGCGTTCTGGCTCAGTGCTAGGACTTTGTGACTCCATATAGGAGATCCAGCGCTGACCAGGATTTAGTTTTTCAACTAGCCAACTTCCTAGTTTCATATTTCTCCTTTTGGATCATTACCCAATTTTTCTGCTTATCAGCAGTAAAAAGTGCTGGATCCTTACCATAGACACTATGAAGCCTCAGGTGATGTTCGTGGCACAGCGTTACAGTTTGGTTGTAGACCTTATCTTCTTCTTCAAGTATAAATTCGTCTCTGATTTTCAAGATGTCATCTACTACTTTAACTGTATAACCCTTCGACTTACACCATTTATTAAACAATGGAGTCATTGTATAATAATGATGAAAATCGAGAGATTCTGTTGCCCCACAAATCTCACATTGAGAGCCTTTTTCATATCTAGACTTTGCTCTATCCCTCACATATTTGATAGGGTCTCGAAGCAGAGTTGTTCCGGACATTTTTGTCTCCTTTTCTTCTTTTGTAATTATATTATTTTGAGGGGATAAAGTCAAGGTGCAAATTACAATAGGTACGAAAATAACTCATTAAGTAAAGAAACCTGCATTTATATTCTGCGTCAGTTCCTGAATCATTTGCGTATTGCCTACTTTTTTAGCAACTCCATCTACATCTGTAAGATACTGTTCAGCATAATTACCGTTTCTAACAAAGTATAGTGCATTAGGCACTAACGTTGTTGGTAATACTGTTACTTTAAAAAATCTTATATCTGCCATTTTACCACCCTACTGTTTCCCAATTATAGATTTCAACACTAAATATAGCTTGAGGGATTATAGTGCTTGGCCCGCTGGAAGGATAGACCTGGTCTGGATTCTCTAGCACTCTTTTACCTGAGTGCAGCCAATCTACTTGTGCTGGAAATACGTAAGTAGCCCAGTTTATTTTTGCTGCAGGCTCTAGCCTTTCCAGTAGTTCTATCATACTACGCTTTCCTTGACTGTGACTTTCTTAGGTATACCCTTAAAAGTTAGCCCAGTCACAATGTACTCAAAGTTAACATAATATATTCCTGGGGCTAAAGAATCTGTATTGGATAGAGTAAATAGATAACCTTGAGTCACTTCTGGACTAGTATAATCTGCAACAGTAAACGTTTTGAGTACTGCGGCTGATTCTAATGGTACTTCGCCTCTTTGAGACGCTTTTAGTACTGCGGTTACTCCTGAAATAAGTGACTTAGTGCCAGTTACTACAGCGGGAATAACCAGGCTCTCACCTTGATATATAACGTACATTAAAAACCTCCTGCGCTAGTTTTATAGCTATAAAGCGCGTACCTAATAGCGTCGGCCATGTGGGACGCGTCATTATGTAGTGGCTTTTCTTTTTGTAAACTTTGATTTGGATCCCACTGATACTGATCAATTGAATACAGAGTATTCTTTAAATTGGGATCCACAATAATTCTATCATTATCCGCTAGGGAGGCTACATAGCCTATACCATCTAAAACGGATTTTTTCGCATTTGTAGTGGGAATATCGTATTCCTGCGCGAAGTCATAACGCTGCTGCTGGTTAGCAGAATCAATATAAATATAATCTATATTCCACTTATCCATCAGAGCTTTAATATTTTTAGCGTGTCCAGAGGTAACTTCCTCGTTATCTAGGTATTCATCTAGTATATAGAACTTTTCATCTTCCCAATTGAACGCTATGACACACATTGCTGTTGGGTCACGGAAGCCAAGGTCGAGTCCTGCGAATACGTCGCATTTCTTAAGATTTAAATCCTTAGTATCACGAACACACTCTTCTTTGATCTGCCAGCATTTACCTTCGAAGGTAGAGAAGTCAGCTTCATATTCCTGTCTGAACTCTGCGTCTGACATTGATCTGCGTGCCTCTTGAACATCTTGTTCCGACATTCTAGGATTATCCTTATAAGTGGCCTTAACAGAGAACCACTCTGGGAATTCATTAGTAAATCCTCTATCAAATAGCTTTGAAAACCAGTTATTCTTACCACGAGGTGTAGAAATAAATAGTGCCTTTGAGTTTGGCTTATCTAGTGTAGGTCTTAGTGATACGTTGAACGCATCTAGTCCATCTGTAAGCGCGGCTTCGTCAAAGATAATTAGATCATAAGAACGACCTACGCAGCTATCAACCTGATTAATAGAACCGATTCTAATTGTGGATCCGTTAGATAGCTCAATAACTCTATCTTTTGCGTTATCCTTAGCTACCTCTAGATTGAACCTCTTAATAAGCGATCTTTGTAAATCAAAAGAAATACTCGATAGATTATAGTTTGGCGCCATGATTAGTACATTGGAGCCAGGTACTAATGAAACTACCTGGCCCACAACGTTTGCTATGTAGGTCTTGCCTTGACGACGTGATAGAGCAGCACACCCAAAACGATACTTAGGGTTATTTATACCATTTATAAGAGCTATCTGAGAGGGTAAAGGATCTATCTCTAACTCTTTTAGATAGTTTCCAATGGGTACGCGCATAAACGCATTTGGATATTGAACTATAACGTCTTGTGGTATGTCTGCTCTACTTACTATCATATTATTCCTAAACTACTTTGAGGTTGCTCTATATATTCCATCCCAATTAGTGGGAGGATTACTCTTGTATTCTTTAATTCTTTCCAGCATCATATCGTAATACTGGGTCATTTCATCTTTCCAGCATTTCTTTAGATCATTTGCGTACTTTTCCGCAACTTGCCAATTACCCAGACGATATAGCTCTAAGAACTTGACATGCTGTTTCTCAGCTAATGGGTCATGGAACGGTAACACGGTAAATATTGTGGCGGGCTCGGTCTTACCTTTTACTGCGAGTAGATCGAGCTCAACGACTTGGTATGTTTCTCGCACATACTTAGCCGTTTTTGGTCCAATGACGATTTTGACACCGTAAGGCTTGGATTGACCTTCGAGGCGAGCAGCAAGATTAACGCCATCGCCAAGACAGGTATAATCAAAACGCTGATCAGAGCCCATATTGCCAACAACCACGGTATCAGTATTAATACCGAGGCCCATACCAAAAGCTGGTATACCTTCTTTCGTAATTTCTGCATTAAATTCCTCCAGGGAGCTCATCATCTGGAAGGCAGTCTTCACAGCATCCAGTGCGTGGTCTTGATTATTAACAGGTGCATTCCAGAATGCCATCTGAGCATCTCCGATGTACTTATCTAGTGTGCCCTTGTTCTCAAGAATTGCTTTAGTCATAGCAGTCATGTAGCGGTTCATGATCTGCGTGAGCCCCTGCACATTCTTACCATAGTGTTCAGAAATTGTAGTGAATCCGCGAACGTCTGTGAACATGATTGATAGTTCTTGTTCAGTGCCACCAAGTTGTAGTAGTTCTGGCTGACGTTGTAGCTGAGCAACTAAGTCTGGGCTTAGATAAGTACCAAACTGCTTCTTAATCTGTTGTTTCTGTAAATACTCACTGATAAACTTAACGGTATAGATGTGTAAGTAAATTACCAATGCTGCAAGAATGTTGAAGGAAATATCAAACAATATCATACTATGGGTAAACAGATAGATTGGAGCGTAAACATACCCAACTAGCAATATACCAATCCAGACTATTGAATACCTTACTCTTGACAGTATTATAATCGACAACGAAAGTACCACGAATGCCACAAGATCAACAAGACCTACCCAATTCGGAATTGATACTGAATCTCCCTTTATTAGAGTTTCAAGCAGACTGGCTTGTAGCTGATGGGGGTGCTGCGCGCCTGAAGGAGTTGCTACAGGATTATTCAATCCAGCTGCAGTCACTCCTAGAATCACGATTTTACCTTTCAAATCAGGTAAAGGATCAGCACCAATTTCTACTGACTGGAATCGGTAATTAGGATTAATGAATGTTCTTCCATATTCATCTGTTTTAATTGTTTCAAAAGAAGGAATTCGTAATGCTTCAACACCCGTCTGATTTACCTTTGCCTGATACGAAGGATCTCCGGCAGCAACACGCAGCATCTCTAGAGCAAATGCGGGGTAGTATTCCCCGGATGATTGCGCTAGAAGAGGAACTCGCCTTACGACCCCGTCAGTCTCAGGTAGAGTTGATGTTACTCCCACACCGGCAGCGGCTTCTTGAAGAAGTGGGATATTACTTAGAACGCATGGATATTGAGGAAGAAATTCAGTTGCTTCTCCATCGCCGACTATTGCTACTCCAGTACGGCGGGTTGTTAAAGCACTCTTTGAACCAGAGCAATCCGTGGTTACGGTTTGACTTAGGACTGTTGGAGTGCCTGTGAGACTTTCTGAAAAAGCTTTGTCTCCGCCGAAGCGATCGGCTTCAGGATAAAGTATTGTGCTGCCAACGATACCAGCGCCAGCGCTATAAATATCTGAATTAATTTTAGCATAAACACTCCTCGGGAAAGGCCATTGTCCATACTTTTCAATTGCCTTTTCACCAATATTTGCGACTACAATCTGTTCTGATTGTACTGGACTATCTAGCATAAGATAGTCGTAGTACTTTAATTTCATGCTGTCGACTAAGAACGGATTCATCAACTTTACTGATAACAATAGCAGTACTGTAGCTACTGCTAGCCACGGTGATAATAGAATTTTACTCGCCTTGTTTAACATTGATGATGGTTCCTCCAGCCGGGTCATTTATTTCAATTAGGAATGACTTTCCATTACTATCTATAAAGAGATTTTTATTCTCATCTTTCTTGAATCTTACGTCAATGGTAGTTCCTAATGATCTTACGAGACGAATAGAATCACCAGATAAAATAGTGGCAATCTGAGTTACAGTATCTAAACCGAATGTAGTGCCACATAACTTAGTCTCTTCTCTAGTGATACAGTTATCAATCCCTAAACTATTGTCAAGAAAGTCTTCTTTGAGAAAGTCAGCATCTATTGTATTAATATCTAGATCTGAACTTGCAAGCGTGTCTTCTGCAAGATCATCTTTTGCTAAGAAGTCTATATCTAGTTCACTTAGGTCAAGAATGTTCTCTCTTCTGTCACTACCATCTTGATCATACTGCATTTCTTGTGCAGGAGACACGATTAGCATATTGTCAATCATATCTAGCGTTAGGTTAAGAATAACAGGTTGTGATGGTCTGCTGTCCATCGTAGATACCATAGTAGCTTGGAACGCTTTAGTAAGAATAACTGATCCGGCAGCATTAGACACTGTAATTTCCCCTACCGAACCATCAGGTTCCGGAAGTAGAATGACCAAGCTTTTACCGAAGTCATCTACTGTTGTAGCGAAATCCGTACCGCGTACCGCGATGGTAGCGGTTGGAGTTCTAAGACTAATATTACTCTTGCTTATTCTGCCGCTCTGTCCTGTTGCGAATCTTGCTGTACCACTTGCGAACTTAAGAGCCATTCTTGAAGTAGAGGGTTTGCCACTATATACAAAATCGTCAATCACAAGCTTAGAATGCTCAGTGACCTTAACAATAGAGTTATCTATAAATGTAATTTCAACTCTACCATTACCAGTTTGCACCTTATCTAATTTGGCAATAGGTAGCTGAGGTCGTGTAGCAACCTTAGTGGTTTTCTTCACGACCTCACTTATACCTCGGTTTTGTGTAACTTTACCTATATTAGCATGGGCCACCGGCGTTACACTGATTAATAGTAATAGTGCTGCCGTTGCTTGTGCTATTGATCTTAAGTGTGTCAACATTAGTTGTACTCTGTTGGTTTATTGCTACTGTATTAGTGTTGCCTGTAAGAAGCATTTCAATGTTCTTCCCAGCAGTGCCGTTCTGTACGGTAGTAATAGTATTACCATCGCCTGCTATTGTCTTGGTGTTCACAACATCATCTGCGTTTATAGTAGATGTAAGTGTATTGGTGTCGCCAGTGACTGTGATAGTCTGAGTTGCATTCGTAGCAGAAGCCGCTGTACCTTGGTTAAATGTGAGATTATTTGAATCCCCAGTAACTTCAAGGGTCTTGGTTGAACCAGCTACACTAGCGGCATCACCTTGATCATATATTAATTCGTTACTATCTCCTGTAACAGTAACATTCATATCAACATTATCCGCCTGAACAATAGAGCCTTGTATAGAGTTGTTATTGCCTTCTTGAGTTGTTGTTATTGTTTGACTATTTCCCTGAAGAACTACACGATTTTGTTCTGTTCCAATAGTATTGCCCTGCCCCTTTTGAGTAACAGTAATTACACTACTATCACCGACCTGGTCAATAAAGATTGAGTTAGTAGTTGATTGTGCCATCACTGCTGTACTAGCTAGTGATGACATTGCTACAAGTATTAATGAATTCCTTCCCATTACTCCCTTCCAACATAGTTAAAGTATCCTTTCTCTATTCCTTGTTTTATTAATTGTAAAACTGCTTCTTCAATGGCCATCTTTACGGCCATAGTATTTGCTTCATTTTCAGTCATGCCTACTTCGGCCTCGACTAACTTTGTGCCTACATCTACAAACTTAAATAGTGACAAGTCCCTTCCGACGGACAATACCGTTTTAGAAACCTGTACATTAAGAATTACTTCTCCCGTGTTAGTGTTAACGGCACGTAACGCTACTACCACTTGATCCTTTCTATACATGGTTGTGCCACCAATGCCTAAGTACCTAGCACCAGCACCTCCGGTTTGTATATTGGTGTCATATCCTATGATGCCTCCCTGAATGATAAGGCCTGCGAATAACATTGGTTCGAGTTTATTTACACCCTCACCTAAATACTCTTCTCGAGTTTGGCGAACAATTTGACGCTCCTTTGCAAGATCATCAACTCTATTACGCTCCACTACCCTAAACCACGTTCCCCCACCAGCATCTTTTAATGCTGCAATAAGGAGTGAAGTTCCTCCTTGAGTTACTGCGGTTGAAAGATCTGCTCCGGCTGCCGAAGCTTTACGCTGACCAGTTAGGTCTGGAAAATCATATACTGCAACAACAGCTTGTCTTTCTGGGGGAGGTAGACTTCGCAAGTCTTTAGACTGCGTATTTACTACGGCTGCCTTTTCCCTGATGTCAAGAATTCCGGTCCCGGTGGACACACAGCCGCCTAATAACAGGGGCGCTAGCAAGACTACGTACTTCATTACCATTTGAATCCGCTCGTTGGAATTATAATTTCTGTTTGATTACCTTGAGCATCAACGATAACCAATTTTATCTCAGTGTCAGTCTTTTCATACTTAATAACATTACCTTCGAGGGTAAATTCTCCGGATTCTCCACCCATTTCACCAAACAGGTTATTAGTTAACTGTTGAGCTAACTGAGAATATATACGAGATTGTAAGTTGTTTAGAAAGCGATTGAGAATAGAATTCTTTTCTTCAAGAGCCTGTGCCTTTAGGTCAGCTTCTATCTTATCTTGGATAGCTTTCTTACGTAGAGTTTCTTGGTTTTCAATGGTCAACCATTGCGCTCCGGCATTGTTACCCGAGAAAGATGGATTCTTGAATTGAAATACTATATCACTTGCATGTGCAGGAGTGCTTACTAAGAGTAGTGACAGTATGATTATTCTTTTCGGCATTTGTTCTCCCTTAGTTACTATCTTGTTTTTTAGTGATTTTGTTGATCTCTTTCTCTGCCTCTAGTCTTTCGTGTTCGATTGATTTACCGCGCAAATAGAGTACAGTATCTACTTTTTGCTTTAAACGAATTAAATCGTTGTCAAGCATACGAATACGATCAATTAATCCAATTAATGTAGAGTTTGCTTGGCTCAACACTGGATCGACTTCCTCAGTTGCCCACTGCCAAACATAAAATACAAAGTATCCCATACCGGCGGCGGCAATGACTGGGAAACCATACTCACTGATTAGTGCACCAATATCTCCCATTAATCTTTCCTAGCGTCATCTTTGCCGTCTGCTCTAGAAATACGGTCAATGTCAGGTCTAAGACCTAGTGCATTGGATACAACTGTATCAATACGTATAACGTCGTGATTCATAGTTTTAACACGATTGTCTAGTCCCGTAATGATGCCCTTCATGCCACTGATACTGCTAGTGACACCAGCAAGGATGAACTTAAGTGTTAAAAACACGAAATACCCAGCAGCTAATGCCGCGGCAATAGGAAATCCTACGTCGGCTATAAGTTTAAAGAACTCTTCCAACTTTTAGCTCCACGACTAATTTTATAGTCCCTTGGGTATGTAACCCACTTGTTAACATACCATAGAGAATATGTTAACCTATTTATTAAATTTCATTTAATTTAAACCTTAGATTAGAGTTGAGCAGCAAATTTACGGGTAAGAGATTTTCTTTCCTCTAGGCCAATTGTACCACCATTAATTTTTTTAGTCAAAGCCAGGATAACCGCATCACTAACTCCTAGATCACATACTGACCATAGTTTGTTGCGTTCGAAGAAGAATAGCGCTGACTCAAAGGCTAGTTCTCCTGCTACTAGATCTGGATTATCCATAATCTCTGGGCGACCGCAGAATTTTGCAAATGCGGTATAATTATCTTTTCCGGTTAACTGAAGAGCGCCGCGTCCACGATACTTGTATCCGTCTCCAGAAGACTCAGGACCATTACCCATTCTATTGGCATATACTTTATTAGCAATCTTTTCTGGATTACGAGCATAGCCTGCTGTAGAAGCAATAGTTGGGAAGTACTTGCGGAAAGTACTATTTAATCCTTTATCTGAATAGTTTAGGTTTTCTGAGAAAGCCTTGAAATGTCCACTTTCGTGACAGGTCTGAGCAAAGAAGTGAGCCGCTCTAGCAGGAGTCATTTTGAAATGGGCCATCGCCGCTTTCATAGTTCCTGGGCCAAAAGCTCCGTCTGCTGTTACACCACATTTTTCTTGTAGTGCTGCAATAGGATTCTTTGATTTAACGGCTGTGGCTACTGCAGCTACTGCTACTGTTGCCGCTACAGGCGCTGCTGACATGACCTTATCTTTTAGTTCCAAAGGAACGGTGGAAGGGTCGAAGTCCGCGACTGGCGTATAAACGGTGCCGCCTTTTGCTGATTTAGTAGCAATTAGGCGCTGTCCTCTATTATTACCATTGCGCTTTAAAGAGGCATGAACCCATCCTGAGTTAGCTCCTTCTTTAGCGCTATAAAATTCTAAGATGACCTGGTCGAATACTAAATGATCCGCTACCCAGTCTGCTAGCTCTTTATTGGAGATACCAGGTACCTCGAAGTCAATAGCCTCACCATTACAGTGCTGCGAAGTCTTTGAACCCTTAACCTTAGCATTTACGGCTGGAGACCTGTAACAAGAATTTACTTTTACTGGCTTTCCGTAGTGTGAACGAACCTTCTCAAGAATATTTTCACATACGTGTCTCATATTCTCAATATGTTCTTGAGTTGGCATATTGGAAAGTCCTAGCTTCTTAGCCGTAGGAGATGCAGTTAGCTCTTCTAGGGTAAAATGTTCCGTAATTTTGGTCATTACTTCACCTTTTTAGCTAGTTTAGTTACCTGAGTCGCTGTCTTCTTTAGCTCGGTCTTAGCAATGGTTAAATCAGCTACATCTACTTTACCATCCTTATTAAGGTCTAGTGCGAGTTGTGCGTCTTTAACATCTAGCTTGCCGTCTTTATTGAAGTCTAGCATTTCTTTAGCTTGTGCTTCGAATGAGCCGTTTAATTTATTTCCTAGTGCGATGCCTACTAAAATACCGGCTAGAAACGCTAGGACTGCTGCTATAATAATTGTTGTCATTTATATCTCCTTAGAACGGACCGTGGTCTTCGTCATCATCGTCTTGTGTTATTTCTACGGCATCAGGGAGTGCAGGCATCTTAAAATCTGCGTAATTAGTTGTTCCCATCTGTTGCTGCTTGATATTTGGATCGAAAGTTTCAGTCTTCATACCCATCATAGTAGCAAAGGAGCCTACAAACGCACCTATAACCATACTAAATGCTGGACCTATAATTTTAAAGATCTCGTTGTTGTCTATCATCGCGTTAGGTAGAAATAATCCTACTAGTAGAACCAGGACAACGCCAAGCATTACGGAAGCTAAAGTCACCGCCATCAGCCATAGAACACGAAGCTGTACGACCACTTTTGTGTCTTCTATACTCTGCGACACAGGCTTACTCCGGAAGAACAACAGTTTCTTCCTCTACGGGTGCTTCTACTACTGCCGGTACTTCTTCTACCACTGCAGGTGCTTCTTGGGTTAAAGGCACTTTATAGACTAGCTTGTCGCCTTCATATCCCATTTTTTGATTACGCTTAATATATTCAATAACCATTGTTTAGGTATCCTGTAACACTCTTTGCTAATACGGAAGTTCTACGAAGAGTAACGTCATCAGCTGTCGTGTTGCTTTCTGAAAACCCAACGACCATTATGCCGATAGGATAGTTCAGTAAATTTACTAGTGGACATACCACTGCTTTGTTTAACTTGTGCGCTTTGAAATATCTACGAGTAGAAGTATCTACTGGTGAATACAGCACTATACACTCCGGTTTGTCTATACGTTGCCAAACCTGACGTAAGCTTCTATTCATAGCTGAGATGGGTTCATCTATATCGGGCTCGTGCCCATCATCATCCGAGGGATCTACATAATAAGTTGTTGAGACATTAGTAAAAGGTATCCCTGTTAAATCATGTCGCCCATTATGAAATTGCTTAATAATAACATTATCAGCTTTCGTATATACCCTAAGGTCTTCTATGCTTTTATTTATAATGTCTGTACTATGCAATTGAGCTTTGAATCTTGCTGCTTGTTGGTCGGGTGTAACTACTAAGCTCTGTATCGTGTTATAGCTCTTCACGCCTACATAAGAGGCAAAGACTATAAATACAGCCACCATAGTAGCTACTGGCTTCGCGGACAGGGAATCTATAAGTGCTTTGACAGCCTTACTTAGATCCTTTATCATTTGTTAATAGTTTTTCCATCAACTGTCCATAGTTTCCTTGGCCAAAGTTAGCAATATTAACTGTGGGGCCACCATTTCCATTCTCCTGCTTCAGCTCGTCCATTCTTATCTTATGAGCAAACTGTAACAGCTCTAGTAAGTCCTTCGAGGTATACATACCGGACTCTTCTGCTTCTTCAAGTTTAGCGTCAATCATCCGGTCGAGAACCTGTCCCAACTTATGTCTATTTCTAAAGCCCCTATCAAGATAGACGCCCGTTATATAGTCTTTAACATCCTTGCGCTCTAATAGCTGAATAACTTGATATTCAGGAACTTGAAGCTGGTTAGCCGTTTCCTGTGCGGAACCATATTCAAGATAGGCGTTTGCAATGTCAAGACATTCTGGAGTAAGTGCGATTTGTGTCATAATGTGCATTATAACAGCAAGGGGATTGTGGGTCAAGCTATTTTTAGGCTAGGTGCCGGTATAGGCGATTCAACTCGCAAAATATTTATCTTGACTTTCGTTCGTGGATGATGTATATTAACAAAATGGAAATAGAAACATTAAAGAGCATTTCAGAGGCATTGCTGCCGCTGGACGATATTAACGAGCAGTGGGAGCAATCCTGGAAAGCAATAGAGGAGTTTTTAGATGAACTACATATTAGCAGGTAATCGTCCAGGCTGGAGTCTAGAAGGTCTGAGAAGAGAAGATAGAGGTGAATACAGCTTCTTTTATAGGGGCGACAAGTGTGTACGAGTAATCGCGACCTGGCTACTCGCCTAATGTTTGGTTTCCGCGACGCGATTTTTTAAAATGGAGAAAAGTTTATGTTAGAATGTTTAATTTTGGGCGACTCGATTGCAGTCGGTACAAAAATGTTCGCCCCTCAGGAGTGCGTCTCCTATGCTAAGGGCGGATTTAACTCTTGGCAGTGGAATCGGCGTTGGGGTACGAGTCCTGTCGAGGCTAAAACGGTGGTGATTAGTTTGGGAGCGAATGATCACGCGGGTGTGAAGACGGAAGCGGAGCTGCTGAAGCTTCGTAAGCGAATTCGGGCGTCTAGAGTGGTGTGGATTATGCCTCCTTGTAACGCGAGATTCTGTAAGTTGGGCGTAAATACGGTGGTTCGTAGCGTGGCGGTGAGCTACGGGGACAGAACGATCTCGACGAGTTACTTGCAACCGGATAAAATCCACCCTAGCTGGCGTGGATATAAAGAATTGGTGAGGTTGGCTGGTATTTAGCACCTTAGTCGGTGTTTTTACCCAAAGTGGTACGTGCGGAGTAGTCTGAGCGTGTTAGGAATCAACTAGTCTAACAACCCCCATACCATACCCGCCCCCTCCTGTCAAGCATTATTTTTATTTTATTTTTTTTATTTTTTATATTGACAAGGCAAGCGGTCATTGGTATAAGGGTGCATCAAGACAGAAGGACTAAGACTATGGTTGAATATGTTGTTTCTCTTATCGTTTACTTTGCATCTATCGCTGGCGTGTTTGTGTGCTTGTGGGGCATGGTTCAGATGCGGGATGACCGCAAGATGGTTTGGTTTTTTACTCTGACCTCATTTGTTTTTATGTTTACAATGTGGCTTGGCGTTACTATGTTTCAGAATATGGCATAAGGAAAATGGACATGGAATTTGAATCTTGGCTTGCCGCCGTTGACAAGGCTTTCAATCGCATTACTGGCATGAGCCGCGATTGTTGGCCTGACCAAGATTATTGGTCAATGTATGATGCAGGCGACACGCCAACGGAAGCGGCCATTGCCGCAATCGAAAATGAATATGGCGAGGAAGGCTTAGAAGCCTTCGGCCTTCAACTAGCATAGAAGGGAAAGAATAATGGTTACGCCAATACAAGCGGCCCCAATGGGCAAGACCTATCGCGTATCATCCGAAAGCGCATGGCCCTTGCGAGGACTGGACGGCAAGACCTTTGCCGAACGGCGCAAAGAAAAAGACAATGGCCCTAGCAAAAGCTAGGGCCTATTGGCGCCAAAAATTTTGCACGCTACCTTAAATGTAGCACGTGCGACTAGGGCCTGTCAATAGCATTTATTTTTTATTTTTGCGATTTTTTCTGTTGACACTATGGCAAGGCATTGGTAAAAGAGTGCATCAAGACGGAAGGAAAAACAAATGGCTTATGTAATTTTTGACCTCGACGGCACTGTGATTGATTCGACGCATCGCCAAGCGACTAAGGCTGATGGCTCGCTTGACCTTGACCATTGGATTGAGCGCAACAAGCCAGAAATGATTATGCGCGATTCGCTTTTGCCATTGTCTCGCGTTATGCGTATCATCAAAGCAAACGGCCATAAGGTTATCGTTTGCACTGCCCGCTCTTATCAAATTGCTGATGAGGAATTTTTGGCAATGCATGGCCTTGACTATGACGTTTATTTGTCACGCGCTGCTAAAGGCGATATGCGTGACGATGCCAGCCTTAAGGTTCAATTGCTTAATGATTACTTCACTGGCCTAGGCTTTCGGTCGGTTGAAGCTGCCAAGCCAATGATGTTTGACGATAACCTAAAGGTTATTGATGCAATGATTGCAATTGGCGTAACTTGCTATGATGCAAAATATGCTAACCACCGCCTTGCAAAGCGCGCTTAAGGAATAGGCGGGAGCAATCCCGCCTATTTTTTTTTTTATTTTTCCTATTGACAAGGCCAGGCCCACTATGGTATAATGGGCTGATGCCCAAAATTCGCGCCAAAAGCGCCGAAAATTTTGCCCGCTACTACCATTATAGCACGCGCGGCTGGGTGCTGTCAATAGGGAAAATGAAAAAATGCGATGAACGGTTCGTCGCATTTTTTGGCGTTTGGTGTTTTTTTCTCTTGCAAGCTTTGCCGATTGCGTCTAATAATGGTTCATCAAGAGGGGATGGGCCTCTCCTGATAACGAAAGAAAATTTTATGACTAAGGTTGTTGAAAAGAATTACTCTGAAGCCCAAGAATCGGCTTTGCTTGCGGCTGGCGTTATTGATAACGCAAAGGCTTTGGAATTTGCCGAAAAATTCGGCAAGGATGTTCGCTCGATTCGCGCTAAGGCGGTTCGCATGGGCATTTATAAGGCACAGCCCAAGGTTTCCAAGACTGGCGGTAAAATCGAATCCAAGGAAGCGATTGCTGCCGATATTTCGGAAATCATTGGCAAGAGCCTTGAAGGTCTGGAAAAGGCCCCTAAGCTGGTTCTGCAAATTTTGCGGGAAAAGCTTTCGGCTTAACCGATAAAATCTAAAGCCTAACGGCGGGGAGAAATCCCCGCCATTTTTTTTTTGTTTTTTGCAATTTTTCCTATTGACAAGGCCCGACCAATATGGTATAATGGGGTGATGCGCTGAAGGCGCCAAAGCACCGATAGGTGCGCCGAAATTATACCAGATTTCCGCGTGCCTGTCAAGCAAAAAAATTCGATTGAACAAACTTTTTTAATCGGTTTTTTCCATCAATAAATCGCTTGCAATAGGGGCAGGGATTGGCTATAAAGAGGCATGGAAACGAAAGGAAACGAAATGAAAAAAATGTTCAATAAAATCAAGGAGATGCCAAAATCCGAATTGTGCGGCTGGCTTGGCATGATACTTGTGCAATCGGCAACATTGCCTACCACAATTTCGGTTCTGCTAGGCTATAGCGACAAATTGCCGCCTATTTCTATGGTTCTGCTAGTCTGGGCTGGCTTGGCGCTTTACTTTGTCCGCGCTTTCAAGAATAAAGATGTTCTTTATATGGTATCTAACGGATTCGGTTTTTTCGTTAATACTATTCTACTCGCCCTAATCGTTTATCCTCAATACTAAGGAAAGGAAAGAAAATGCCTGTTACTTTCAACTCTGATACTGTCGCGTTTCTTATTCATGAGATTGACGACATTTTATCCCATGCCGATATTACTGCGGGCATGTGCGATGATTTGTCTAACTTTCTCAATGGGTTGGTCGATATAAATAAAGCTGGATCAATCGTTATTGTTCCCGATGATGATAATATCGGGGACGATTGGGACGATGATTTGGACGGCTACCCGCCCGATGATGACGGCCCGAATTATGACGGCGGCGAGCTTGTAGGCTGGACTGTTGCCGATACCTAAAGACTGGGTGTGTTACTTCGGTAACACACCCTAGCGCCGAAAATTTTTGAACGCTACTCTAAGTATACCACGCAAGCGTATGGGCTGTCAACCCACAAAATGAAAAAATATGAAAAAAGTTATCCACAGCTTTCGCATTTTTTTATGTCGATTTTGTTTGACGGCATGGGCTGGATTTGGTAAAAGAGTGCATCAAGACGGAAACAAGGAAAAAACGAAATGGCTGCTAAAAAATTCTTCGTCATCATTGACACGGAAACCACGCAATCGGGCATGGTTGCCGATATTGGCATTATTGTGTCTGACCGCAAGGGCAATATTCATCATGAGGCTGGAATCCTTATTGGCGATTTTTTCTCTGACCGCGAGGCTCACCCGTTGTTTCATATCTATGGCGACAAAAACGACGTTTTTTCTGCCGAATCGCTGCCTAAGCGTTACGCGAATTATGAACAAATGTTGCAAGATGGTCGTCGCGTTTTGGCAAGCGTTGGCGCTGTCAATCGTTTCTTGTCTAAAGTAAAGGCAAAGTATAACCCGACAATGACCGCCTATAACTTGGCTTTTGACTCTAACGTCATGGACAAAAGCGGAATTGTCGCAAACGAATTGTTCCCCGAATCGTTTTGTTTGTGGCACGCTGCTGTTGCCAAATGGGGCAATACTAGGGCGTTTAAGCAATTCGCGCTAGAAAATCACTTTTTCGGCAACCGAACAAGTAAAACGGGCCACATGGGAATTAAAACCAACGCAGACGTTATGGCGAAATACTTGCTAGGCATGGGTTTGCCTGACGAGCCACACACTGCGCTAGAAGATGCCAAGTATTATGAGCTGCCTATACTTACCGCTCTGGTCAAGAATACTTCACCAAAAGAGTATATGTCGCCACCACCTTACAATTACCGCGCTTTTGCTGTCCGCGACCACTTCAAGGTCAAGTAAAGGCCAAGTAAAACTAAAGTCCGCTCAAGTAAAACTGGGCGGATTTTTTTTTGTCTGGGGCAATTTTTTCGCTTGACACAAGAAAAAAATCCTGTTAAAATGCCCTGCGGGCGCCGAAATTTTTGTTCACGTTTTGTTCCATGCCGCGCTAGGGCGAGAATTATTTTTCGGATGGCGATTTTTTCTATTGACAAGGCCGCTGGACTCTGCTATAATGGGTTTGATAGCGCCGAAATTGGCCTGGCGCCGATTTTAGCAGGATTCGCCGCGCTTGTCAAGAGAAAAAATTTTCTGGACGCAATTATTCTGGGCGCGATAAATGATATTATGTTAAATGAAAAAACGTATTGGAATCAATCACTTAGGGCGGCTGGGGCTGATAAATGGCGTTATGTTAAATGCGTGATACGATATATCATCACCAATGATATGTTATATCATCTCATGAGGCTTATTGATAATGATTCGCAATAGCAGCGCTATTGCGCCAGAGTGCAAAATAAACAAGTGCTAAAATTACGTGCGCCAATTATAGTGCGAAAATTACAGGTTGTCAAGCGATTTTTTTTTTGGTTAGCGAAAAAATTTATTTTAACCTATTTGGTTAAAGCGCGCAGCGCCAAAAGTATAGTGCAAATTTGACCCGCTGTCAAGTGAAAAATTTGCATGTGGCCGGAGCAGATGCAAAAATTGCACTTGACCGGCCCACCCCTTTCCGCTATAAAGGATGGGTCGGAAGGGAGAGGGAAATGCAAATTATTTCAACGCTGAAAAAATTGTTCTTGACTTCTCTGTCCGATCTAGGTATAATCAATCATCAAGACACGGAAGGGAACATTGATATGACTAAGGAAGTTGTGAAGAACTACTCGGAAGCGCAAGAAGCCGAAATGCTGGCTGCTGGCGTTATCGACAACGACGCTGCGATTGAGTTCGCTGCGAAGTTCGGTAAGGACGTTCGTTCTATCCGCGCTAAGGCTGTCCGTATGGGCATCTACAAAGCTAAGGACAAGGTGTCCAAGAGCGGTGCTCCTATTGAGCGCAAGGAAGAAATTGTTGCGGACATCGCAGCAATCATCGGCAAGAACCTCGACGGCCTCGAAAAGGCTCCTAAGCAGGTTCTCGTTGCGTTGCGTACTCGCTTGAGTGCGTAACTAATAGGAAGGGGCGAGAGGGCAGATAGCTTTCACACCCCCTTCCGAAAGCCTACAGTACACGACCGGCTCCCGCCGAGTACCAGTTATTCACCCTAGGTTGTATATAACTGAGTCTCCACACGGATCGGCTAAGTACGAAATAAGCCTGCTACCAGCCCATCTGGTAGCAGGCTTTTTTGCGTCCGCCTGCGGCGCCAAAATTATAGTGGAAAATCGACGTGAAGTCAAGACAAATTTTTAGCAGCCCTGCGCGTTCCACCGCGCAAACTCGCACCCGCCCAGGGGCGCCGATTATAGTGGCAAATCAATGCAAAGTCAAGTCAAATTTTTTAAGCCCTGCCACATCTACACCCAGAAACATCCAAATCGCCAAAAGGCGCCGATTATAGTGGCAAATCAACACCCTGTCAAGTACAATTTTTACCAAGCCTCGCGACTCCGTCGCAAATTGGTCTTGACTTGCGAGGCCAAACGCAGTATAGTGTATCTTCAACCTAAGGAGAGAACCATGCGTAAGATTTTCATTCTAGATGACATTGAAGTAGTGCTCTATCAGAGTGCTATTGCTATTCCTGAAATTTTCCTTAACTACGACGTAAATAAGATCGAGCTTCACGTCGACGACGTAGATCGTCCGACTGTTTGGGAGATCGTATTCGTCGAGTCTGACGATAGTGAAGTAGTAATCGGTGAAATCACCCTTATGGAGGATTTTTCTGCGTACTTTGACCTATTTGACGATGATGAGGGAATTATCGACGAAAGTTGAGATAAACCCAGATAAGTTGACATAAAGCCCGTTGGACTAGTTCCGGCGGGCTTTTTTGTTGTCTAAAATCAACTTGGCGCCGACAAAAACGAAGATTTTTTACGTGCGGCGGACCTTTTGCACACTTTTGCGTACTTTTTCAACCTCAGGGGAAGTTTATTCCAAACCACAGCAAGCAGACAAAAAAATAGCCCACTACAGTTTAGTAGCAGGCTAACGATCTTCGTCGTAATTCTAGTAGTATTTAAGTGTAATAGTAACGCTACGGCGGGCTAGAGTGGGCTGACGCGCGACTAGTATGGTATGGACAAGTTTGCGTTGAAAGGGTTATAAACCAGTATAAATTTAAAAATAAGTAGGAACAGTTGTTGACCAACAAAGAGGCTTAAAATGACCTTTGTAGCTTGTTTGTATTGCAAATACAATTGTAGCCGTTAAATCGGATATTATACTGTTTTAGTTGAGCATAAACAGTTGTCTCAAACTTTGTTGCGTGTTTGGTGTATCTTCGATACTTATTGGTGAACTTCGTTCGGTTACTTGTTCTTAGGTTGATGCTTTAGTTTGAGACTTCGTCTCTGTGTGCTTGCTTTATATTAAACAGTATAAAATAGATTCTTAAAATCTTCTCCGGTACTGTTGTAGAAAGACTACCGCTTACGCTCCCGTCTTTCTGACAACAACCCTGGAGGTTAAACTAGTGTGTAATAAACTGTATAAGTAAATATAAGCTATTACCAACTAACTATGTTAGTATAATATCATGACTTTTGCGAAAAGTCAAGAGTTATTTTTCTAAGGTATGGTTTAAACTTATTGTATCCTAGCGTTTGGAAACTTCGTTTCCCTGGTTGGGCTGTGATGAACTCTGTATAACACGGCCTGGGCTTGAAGTCAAGTGCTAAATTTATGTCTTGACTTTAGCTTGTTTATGTAGTATAGTGTCAACTATGTTTAAAGATGCAGAAATATCTAACGAGAATTACTTCAATAGGCCCTTTGCCTACAGAGACTTTACACAGTCTGAATTTAAAGATTGCGAGTTCGAGGACTGTGGCTTTACAAAGGCGGACTTCCTAGGCGCGATCTTCGTCGGTTGCGACTTCTTTAGGTGCGACCTTGATATGGCGTATCTAACTGGCGTGCGCTTCGAGCACTGTCGTTTTATAGAGTGTAGCTTCAATGAAGCCTACATCTTTAGGTCGCAGTTCAAAAACTGTGAGATTACTCTATGCACGATGCGTGACGCGATGCTGTCAACTGTAGACTTTCCTGGCACGGACTTCGACTCTGTGAGCTGGAATGGCACTATAATCCATAGTGCTCCTATAATCATAGATGGGATAGAGTATCCTATTGTAGCACTAGACAATGGCTATATGCACGTCGGGTGTGAGTTCAATACTATGGATTGGTTTTATACTACAGAAGAGCAGTATAGTGCTAGAATGGAAGGGCTTCGCGCTCGCCGCTTCTGGAAGCAGAATAAGAAGTGGATATTTGATATGTTAGTAGCAAGGAAATTATATGTATACCCTGAAAATTGAATCAGTAAATGATGACTTTCTAAGAGCTGTACAGGCCGTTATTCAAGAGAATAAACTATGGCGTTATCGCGAAGTCACAGTAGGACTCTACAGTACTAGTGTAGAAGTAAGTACTATGAGTATAAAAGAACTTAATTATCTAATAAATGTTCTAAGGGAACTTGAGCATAATGAATGACAGGATACAAGATGAATCAACGGCGTACTTTCATTATTATAGTGAATTCTCCCGAGATAGAACCACCAGTATAGTTAAAGAAACTGAAGACGGCGAGTTATATATAGAACTATCCGATGAACTCCTGGAACGAATGGGCTGGACAGAAGGAACAGCACTAGTCTGGATAGTAGAGGATGATAGAATTATTCTACGCGAAGAAAAGGAACAATTATGAAGTATGCAATTAAGGTATATTTACCAGACAATAGCTGGGTCTACGTAAGTGAGGGGCCGGTTGATGAAATGCGTGTATGGACTACTGACTCTCTAGAGAAAGCGGAAGCCTACAGACAGGTCTGGGTAATTGATGGTAACGAGGAAGAAGTCGAGATAGTTGAATATCAACCTTGACATCTTCGTGTCAATCCGCTATTATCATTGCATAAGGAGAGAAACGATGACATTTGATGATATGCTAGACCGAGTTTATGATGACCATGACCTAGTTGAGTGGGTTGAGAATGTTAGCCGCGAGACGCTGGAGCTTCAGTACATGGAACTCGTTGCTCGCTATCGACTCAAGTTTAAAGAATTGCGTGATCTATCTAAGTGTATACAGGAGGTTCACTATGGTTAAAAATATAGTTGAAAACCTATCCGACATGGAGCGAGAATGGCTGTCAGGATGGCAGGGGGTAACAGGTGCAGCATTTAATTGTGTTGCTACTGATTTACTCCGCAAAGGTCTTTTGAGAAGCAACGTGGACTGGAACTTATCTCCTCTAGGAGTAGAAGTTCTTAATTACATAAAGGAACATGACAATGTCTAAGCATTTTATTACTGTTATGGAAGGCATGAATGGCTTCTTCGGAGTCCATGTATGGCTTAATGAGGAAGAAGAAGATATTGGCCCCTTCTGGGAACCATATGAGCGTAGCCTTCTCACTCATCCGACTCGTGAAGAAGCTGAAGTAGAAGCCCAACAGTGGGCAGAAGATATGGAGATGGAATACCGTGCTTAATATTTATTTTGATAATCTTTCACCACAGGACGCGAAGGCACTCTTTGATGCGTTCGCTGATAAAAGCTATCTGTCTAATGCAGAGTGCAATCTAAACGGGCATAATTCAAGTGTTCGTCTAGAGGGCTACGATCGTTACACCTTTCTCTCTGACCTAGCGGATCATTTCTATGTCTCCCGATGATATTGATAGTATTGTTCTTGCTCTAAATGACTTCATGCACGATAGCATGGGCATTGACTTGGACGATCAAGAGTATGATATGCTGTATAACTTTATGCACAATCAGATTGACCCATTTGTAACTAAAGAAAGGAATTTCAATTGACCTTTGATGATCTAGAATTTGGACCTCGTAATTCGGGCCTTCCAGGTGTTCAAGCTATGGTCTTCTTCGGCAACGGCTATGGTGCTTCTGTAATTAAAGGTTATGGAAGCTATGGCGTTGACGATGAACTGTATGAACTTGGAGTCGTGAAGGTTGATGGTGATAGTTGGGATCTTTGCTACGATACTGAAATCACTAATGACGTTGAGGGCCACCTCACTGAAGACGACGTGACTAATCTACTACAGGCAATCGAAGCTCTGTGATTAGTTGGTTTTTAATTATCTATGTGGCTACTGGAACTTACATAATGATGGATGCTCTAGTAGACTCATGGTACTGGGAAGAGTATAGTCCGTTTGTAAAAATTGCTGGCGGTTTTGTTTCAGTGCTACTATGGCCTTTAATATATTTTATAGATTCATGAAAATGGCCCTTGACTTCAGGGGCCATTTTTTGTATTATGAGTAATAAGGAGAAAAGACAATGTTTATTCAATCACCAGAGTATCGTTGGTATAATGCTTACCAAGCCTATCGTCGTGCCAAGAATCCTGAGTTCAAGAAGTTCTGGTTTGGTGTAATGCAGCATCTTAGCAAGCAGTTCAACTAATGGATATTCAACCTAAAGATACAAGCCGTGGACATTTCTATGTATCATTGGCTAAGAGCGGCCTGCGCATTGCAGCAGGCGCATTTCTAGTGGTAGGTAACGTAGTCGGAGCTGGCTGCCTTCTAATCGGAGCAGAAATTCTAGGAATTGTAGAGGAGATGGTATAGTGGATATTCGAGAAAAAGAAACCCTCACCTATAGCGAGGCTATAGCTCACCTAAACAGGGCCTTTAACAAGGAAACCTTCCAGAAACTTCATGATGCTATCCGAAAGGAAATCGAACGTGAACAAGCAACTAATTGAAGCTGTTATTTTTCATGCAGCAAACCATTATGAGTTTGAAGGGTGGGACATTCTAATCGAGTGTTGGGAAGACCAAGATATTTGGAATGTAATCGAAGGCTCGACTTCTGAGAAGGAAGCCATTCGTCTAGCCGCTCAAGCACTCAAGCCACTGAATGACCGTCGAATGGAAATTGTCAATTCGTGAAATTAAGTCTTGATTCTATTTGCCATTTCGATTATATTTATTAAATCGAAAGGGGAAAAGCCATGAAGCAATTTAAAGACATGAATGAGTATCGTAAGTATCTTATGCTTCAGAGAGCACTTCTCTGGAAGCGTAAAATTGAAGAAGATCGGAAAAGGGACAGCTTCGGTGGCTCTTACTCGTAATCCTATCGCTCGCAACCTGTGGAAATTCAATAAACCCAAAGTTGTTAAATCAAAGAAACTCTATTGCAGGAAGGGAAATAAAAATGCTTACAAGTCATGTGACAGCCAATCTTGACCAGTGGGTCGAGAACGGCTTTATTACTACGGAACAGCGTGATGCTGTAGAGCAGCTCATGGAAACTGCTGTGCAGGATGCCTATGAAGCTGGTCTATTGAATACCGACGATGGCTATGATGATGGCTACTCTGATGGAGTTGACAGTGGTTACGATAGCGGTTGGGATGCTGGCTACGAACAGGCTAAGAAGGAGCTTCGTGACGAACTTCGTGACGAATGGTTTGAACAAGGCTGGGCGGAAGCTCTTGCCGAACATGGTATTGAGGAGTAGTTGATATGAATACGAAGTATTGTTTCGAAGAACTAGACATTAATGGTGTCAGCGTCGCGGAAGCTATCGCTGCACTTCAGGCATGGGAAGCTGAAAACCCAGAAGCAACGGAATCTTCTCTCAATATCTATAGTGACGGATACGAGGGCGCAGGTGTTGAAATTACTTTTCATCGTCCGATGACTGAAGTTGAACTCGATGCTTTCAAGATTCAGCAGGCTAATGCTGTTGCCTATCAGCAAGAGCGTGACCGCGCAGAATATATACGACTCAAAGTATTGTTTGAAGGTAACTAAGATGCAAGTAGTAATTGATATGGACTCCGAACAGATTTCCAATCTAGTGTTTAATGAACTAAAAGAAACTCTATTCCAGTTCGAAGAAGATATGGAAAAGGATAAGCCTGGCATATTTTCTATGAATGAAATCTATGATAAGATGCAGATTCAACAGCATATTGATGCAATTCTACTGCTTTTGGAGTGGTATCGAGTACCATGATTACAACATTAGTAGGAGCTTTCCTGCTAATACCTGGGTCGTTCGTAGTGCCTCTATTGGTACTACGAGCGGCCTATAAACGTATAAGGAGAGTAAAAAGTGACTTGTGAAATTTGTAAATATTGGAATCCTACACCCGCTGTTGGTGGTGGTCAGTGTCAACGCTATGCGCCTCGTCCATCTAATTCTAAGCTAGATCGGACATATTGGCCTCGTACAGATGCGGATGCAAGCTGTGGCGAGTATGTGGGCAGGAACGCTTAAAATCAGTGTTGACCTTTCCTCGTGATTCGGTTATTATGATTACATCGAAAGGGAGAAATGAAAATGTCTAAAATTAACTACACTGAGA
>Ga0222713_10000250_pt1 | contig 60026 bp, 61 predicted proteins | sample C33_649DmetaG_FD_165061 | JGI IMG/M metagenome (GOLD analysis project Ga0222713, IMG submission 165061) | Estuarine water microbial communities from San Francisco Bay, California, United States - C33_649D | ecosystem: Environmental > Aquatic > Marine > Unclassified | place: USA: California...
CCTTAGAGTTTTTCACCTTAGCATTGAAATAGATTCTATGGATGAGATCTCCATTACGAGTGATGAGGACACTAACAGATGACCCGAAATTGTTGTTTCCGTTGAATGACTGTTCTATGGCTTCCATAGCGAAGTTAGTGTGACGACGATAAACGACTTTGAAGAAAGTAATTTGAGGATTACCAGTTAGGTAAACATCCTGTGCACCATAGGCAACAAGCTGAAGAAGACCACCACCCATTTATGTTATATTCTTTATACTATAATAGGAGAAAAAAATTGAAGTACATTATTTTTATGTAAATCGCTTAGTTGCTGTAAGCGATGCCTCCCATACCGGACATAATACGGAGGACGTTATAGTTAATGGCATAAACACTGAGATTGAGGGAAGTAAAATCAGTGATAGATGAGTTCATGGAAATATTGAGTACGGCAGTATCAATACGAGACATGTTAAGGGTTCCCGAAGGCTGATGCTCCTCAGGTTTAAGAGCAAATGAATACACATTGATACCCGCGTTTGAAGGTACATTTTCGTGGTGCTGGAAAGGTTGAACAACATTGAAATAAAGACCATCACGTTGGGAAAATCTGTCGTTACCGTTGAGGACAAGTTTAGCAGTGGCTGTGGGATTAGCAGTAGATCCAGAAGATGAAGCAGATAACACCTTCATCATGGCAGCTTGATCAGAACTATCAGTAATATCATCAAAATTTGCTGTATAGTTAATCCAGTTGTTGTTTCCAGCAGTAGACTTGGTAACAAACCACACAAGCTCCTTACAAGGGTGGTTAAAGTTGAGTTTGGGTTTAATGTCCTTGCTTTGTACGGCTTCCTGGCCGGTGAATTGAAGTTGTTCGATAAGGTACTCGTGGGATAGTTGAGCGAATCGTCTGCGCTCATCTGTGTCAAGAAAGATGTAATCAACCCAAAGCGAAGCACCAAACCCACCTGCAAGAGCAGTTGTTGTTGTTCCCTTGCATCTTTCAGCAGTCTCAAAGCTAAGATTGATTTTAACTTCATGATATTGAAGAGCAATAAGAGGAAGAGCAAGACCAACATTGCGACAGAACCAGAACTCAAGGGGGACATACAGTTGTTTTTGCACTCCAGTTCCAGATCCAGGTACACCGCCATTGGCACCAACCATATCATAATAACCTTGTTTCTTTGATTTAGGAAGGGAGAGTTCGTTCCAAATGTACATCCAGTTAGAGTAATGCTTGTCAATCTTTTGACCACCTATTTCAACTTCAACATAGTTGATTAGGCGAAGACCATAGAATTTACAGAGATTGTCTGAATTAGCATTGGATAGATCAATGGCAAGGTATACACGGTTTATGAGATCACCATTTCTAGCGATAGTGCTAGTAACACGTTGACCGTAGCCAGGGGTTCCATTAAAAGTTTGTTGAATAGCTTCAATTGCAAAGTTGGTATGACGACGGTACACTGCCTTGAAGAAAGTAATTTGAGGATTACCAGTTAGGTAAACATCCTGTGCGCCATAGGCAACAAGCTGAAGAAGACCACCACCCATTTATGTTATATTCTTTATACTATAATAGGAGAAAAAAATTGAAGTATATTTTTTTTATGTAAATCACTTAGTTGCTGTAAGCAAGGCCACCCATTCCAGACATAATGCGAAGAACGTTGTAGTTGACAGCATAAATATTGACATTACCGGTAACTGTGGAATTAAGTGAAAGGACAGCAGTATCAATACGAGACATGTTGAGGGTTCCAGATGGCTGGTGTTCCTCTGGTTTAAGGGCAAATGAATACACATTAATCCCCTTGTTAGAGGGAATGTTGGTATGATGTTGGTAGGGTTGTACAAAATTGAAATAACCACCATCTCTCTCAGCGAAACGATCATTTCCATTGAGTTGGAGGAGGCACTTAGAGAAGGGATTTCCACCAGAAGGATATATGCCGGCAATAACATTTGAGCTGTTTCCACCAGCATCATAATCTTGTGAATTAGTGTAGTTATACCAGTCTCCTGCAGTAGATTTTTTGGATACCCAGATCAATTCCTTGCAGGGATGGTTGAAGTTAAGTCTGTAACGGTTGCCAGATCCAGAGGCAAGGGTTTCTTGTCCAGTGAATTGGAGTTGTTCTATAAGGTACTCATGTGAGAGCTGAGCAAAACGTCTGCGTTCATCAGTGTCAAGGAAGATGTAGTCAATCCAGAGAGTGGCATCTAATCCATTGTTAGCAAACTGGCCATTGGTAGTAGTAGAAGGATTGACAATACATTTATCCATTGACTCAAATTGGATCTTGAACTTGACTTCATGGTATTGAAGAGCGATAAGAGGAAGGGCAAGGCCAACATTGCGACAGAACCAGAATTCAAGAGGGATATACATAGTAGTCTTATTACCATTGGCACCAGCAGTTACACTGTTGGCATTCGCGGAACTGGTAACATCTCCGTCAGCACCCACCATCATTTCATAACCGTATTTCTTCCCAAGAGGGAGAGAGAGTTCATTCCAGATATACATCCAATCAGAGTAATGTTTATCTATTTGTTGACCACCTATTTCTACAGTAACTTGGGAAAGCACCTTAAGACCGAGATAATTGACATATCTGGGCGTGGTAGTGTTACCAAATGTATATCCATCAAGGGCAGGAACGCTAAGTTGAACATAGGCGCGATTGATAAGATCACCATTGCGGGATACAGTCACAGTGACAGTATTACCAAAGCCAGCAGAGCCATTGAAGGTTTGTTGGATAGATTCAATAGCGAAGTTAGTGTGACGACGATAAACGACTTTGAAGAAGGTTATTTGAGGATTACCAGTAAGGTAGACATCCTGTGCGCCATAGGCAACAAGCTGAAGAAGACCACCACCCATTATGTTATATTCTTTATACTATAATAGGAGAAAAAAATATATCACTTAAGAATGAAGACACTATAATTTAATATATGAAATAAACAAATGTTCAAAGAGAAAACTTCCAAAAAAAGATTGGCGGTAACGAATAATGCGAAGGACAATTCTACACTCGATGTAATGCATAACAAGATGATTAAGGCATTTGCTGTAAAATCAAAAGAGACTACTGTATATAGTCACAGCCTAGAAAAGCTCATAAAATCCCGAGAATTGATTAAAGAGAGAATAGTAGCTATTTCCCAAGATATTGGGTTAACAGATGAATATAATATTTTATGGTCATCAAATATCAGGCTATCTGAAGAAATAATGAATATGAAGAACAAAATTAAAAACAACGACAATGAATATAATGAATTGGAATATTACAAATCAACAAGTGATATCCTATTTAATTACTATGACCTTTTGGAGAAGCAATCAAAAATAGTGAATAGTAATATACCGTCAAAGACAGCAAATAAAACAATATTGGATGCATTGAATAACATTGATGGCAAAAACACAAATAGTGTTCAGAACAACCAAGATAATTCAGCTACTATTAAACTAGATGACACAATCAGAAGTAATACTTATGATAAAAGTGATCTTGTAGACGAATATCTGTATATTACTAATAAACATCACGTTAGGAGAATGGATTCTGAAGATATAGAATGTTGTAAGATGTGTAAAACACAAATGACATGTTTTCAACAGGATGCTATAATTATATGTGAGACGTGTGGATATCAAGAACTATTATTAGTGGAACAAAATCGTCCAATATTGAAACAAAATACAAAGGATACATCACATTTTAGCTATAAGAGGATCAATCATTTCAGAGAATGGTGTAATCAGGTTCAGGGGAAAGAGAGCACTGATATTCCTAATGAAGTATTTGAGAAAATTCTCAATGAGATTAAAAAAGAGAAGATAATGGATACAAAAAACATCAGTTACACCAAAATGAGGGAAATATTAAAGCGATTGAGGATTAATAAGTACTATGAACATATTAATTATATCATCAACCGAATAAACGGTGTTCCTACACCACAGTTTTCACCAGACCTGGAAGATAAGTTATATAATATGTTTCGTGATATTCAGAGTCCTTTCTTGAAACATTGTCCGAAGGATAGGAAGAATTTCCTTTCATACAGCTATGTCCTATATAAGTTTTTCCAGATTCTAGGTCTAAATGAATATCTTAAATATTTTCCTTTATTGAAAAGCCGAGAAAAGCTATATGTTCAAGATCAGATATGGAGAAAAATATGCGAGGAATTGAATTATGAATTCATTTCATCACCGTCTCTATAATTGATGTTTATAAAAATGATTATTATTGTAGTAAATTATATGATAATAATTTATTAGACTGGGCCAAATCCAATCATCTTGAATCCAGCTCCAAGACCGACACCTTGTCTTGCACCAGCGGATACAGCGGGTGCCAATAGATCAAGAATAGAGAACACGCATGCCGCAGAAAGAGCGATTACGAGGACTTCATTTGATTGAAGTTTAGACTTAGGGAGGACATAAGCGACTATTGCGACAGCGAGACCTTCTAACATGTATTTTATAAGACGGGTTAGGGCTTCCCAAAAATCAATAGAGTATTCCATTATATTTATTATTCTTGTTACTATTAAAAGATAATATTTTTTTTGAAAATGATATAAGATTATTATCATATAATTACCCATAATAATGTCAGGATCCGTAGTAAGTACTAAAGAAGTTGATTATCTTGACGTTGATAAATCAATCCGAGGACAAAACTATGTACTATTGTCATTTCTTAGCCCAGAAGATGTAATTGCTAATAAAGAAGCATATTATTTTTCACGATTTCTAAAGCAGTTTGGCAAGGATATGAATACATTGTTTGATGGTATTAAAGCTAAATTTCCCGAATCAAAGGAGATGATTGAAAGTATTCGCAACAATCATTCTTATATTTCTGATGAAAAAGAGATGAATGATCAATACAATTTCTTTAAATCTGTAAATTCGGCAGATATTGAATCTGATTATCATAGAGATAACAATTTCCAGACAACTGTTCGGGGTATCAAGGTACGTGGTGTATTTGATTCAATTGACGAGGCCAAGAACCGTTCTGAATTTATCAAGAAAGTTGATAACAAATTTGATATTTTCATTGGTGAAGTAGGATGTTGGTGTCCTTGGTCACCAAATCCCAATGATCTCCAGAATCAGGAATATGCTGAGACTCAGCTAAATACTCTTATGAAGAAATATAATGAAAATATTGAAAGTAGAGATCAGGTATTTGAGAAACGACGACAGGAGAATGTAAATACTACAAAAAATACTTCTGATGTCGGTGAATTGACAGATACATTTGAGAAGGTAGATCCATGGTCTGAGAGAAAAGCAGCCGAAGATTCAAATGAAATCGTGAATTAATTATACAATTATTTTTCTATATTTTATTATAAGATGAAAAGCATAGCCATATTCTTATTGTTTGTCGGAACAGTGTTAATAATACAAGGCTATTATAGTAATTTATCAGTTTGCCCGAAACATAAGACAGTAATAAAGTACGTTCCTAGATCAGAATACGAGGATCAGTTATCAGAAAAGGAAAATCTAGATTCTTATTTTAAAAGTTTATTCGAACAAACACAACCCTTGAGATAAAATTATTTTTTAATATTAGATTATAACTTGTATTATGGTTGATATCCGTAATATATCAGAATTACTCTTTAATCATATGGAGGACAAACATTCCTACCCAATCACAAAGGTAAAGCTTGCTATTCAAAAATACGAAGCGAAATTAAAAGAGAAACTTATTGCTGATAATACTTCTAAAATAGAATTTGATGATTTATACAACACACCAAGGTCAATTCAAAACGAATTGTATGAAGGTTTTTTACAGGAACGTGAAAATATATTAAAGGAATGGACACATAGTAAATCGAAAGACTTATTGAATAAATTAATTACAATGAGGTTTAATTTTAAAGACATTCCCGAAATATACACTACAACTGTAATAAAACCTTATAATGAGCGGTTTAAAAGACCGGAACCGATGGAACCGATGGAACCCATGGATATTCCAGAACAAGCCATTAAAAAACTTAAGAAGTGTCCTCCTGGAAAAGTATTAAATCCTGCTACTAACATATGTGTATCACCTAATTCAAGGGTATTGAAAAAGAAACAACCACAACCGGTGTCCGGAGATCACGTAGGTGATATAAAAACCGAAAAACCAAGTAAGGTACCCAAAACTACTAAAATTATTGCTGATTCAAAAGCAACAAAAAAGGTTCCTTCACCGATTGTTCCATTACATGAGTCTAATAATGATATGCCCGAAGATACTGATCTATATGGTATTATAAATATGGGTAATTCTTGTTATATAAATTCAGGAATTCAGATGTTATTCCATAATGATAAGTTAAACAAGATTATATTATCATCAGAGTCTGAAAATAAGGTAATTAAAGCATATATAGAATTATATAATTCATATATGGAAAAAAATATAGACAAGGACCAAATACTTAATCTTGTAAGCGAACTCAATAATGTGATAAAAAATAAGGAGGATAAATTCAATGTCAAAAAACAGAATGATTCTTCGGAATTTGTTAATAAATTAACAGAAGTTTTCAGTGATGAAATTGGTGATGTTTTTTCTAAATATACAAATGTCACAATAGCTACCTCCATTACGTTTCCAGATAATATAGTGATTGACGATAAGAATATCAAATGCCTTGATGTCAAGAAACCTGATATTACACCAGGTAAAAATATTATTATACCATTAAATAATACAAATACAGATATTGCAGATCATTTGGATGCTATGGTAAAAGGTATACCTGAGAATATAACAGACGAAGACAATTACTATAGGTGCTTAAAATATAAGATTAATGGAAAAAATGCGAAAATATCAGATGGTGAAATGCGCATACCTTTTACCAAAACAGAGAGATTGATGACAATCCCTGATTCACTAAATATAACACTGGGGGTATTCGGAGAAGATTTAATATCAAAGAATAAATCCAATATTACAATCCCAAATAAATTGAAAATCAAGGACCAAAACTATTTGATTAAAGGTATCGTTGTTCATTATGGCAGAACAATGAAATCAGGACATTATACATATTTATCATATCAGAACAATAAATGGTATGAATATTCGGACGATGATATAGAATCATATGATATGCTGACAAAAGAAGGGGGCTCAAATGTGTTCAAAGCCAATATGAAATATCCCACTCCATATATGATACACTATGAAAAAATATAATTAGTAAATAGAATGGAAAAAAAATTTCAATTCAATATATTCTATTTCTTTATCGCATTTATAGTAGGAATATTTTACGTATATCTGGATAGTCCTAAACCAAGGATAATCATCAAATATCCAACACCCTACAATACTGATAAATTAACATATAAAGGTCTTAGTGAAGATTGTTATAAGTTCCATGTAAAAGAAGTGAAATGTACAAATGAGGCATTAATGCAACCGATCATATAAATAATATGTAAAAAATATAGATACATTGAATGGATTTGAGGCTTGTAGTAGATAAGTTAATGTATACATCATTTGGCCAAAAGTTTGTAAGTGGCATATTCGGTCTAGCGATTGCTCTATTATTCCATAGAGTTTGTAAAGATAATTGTACTGTATATTATGCCCCATATGTAACAGAAATTCAAGGAAACGTTTTTAAACTAGAAGATACTTGTTATAAATATGAACCATATGTTGTCAAATGTACAGAGGAACAAAAAATTCTGAATCCATATGATGTAAATACTACTCCTGAAAATAAAATCAATGTGGTCAAATCATTTATATCAGATTACTAAAAGTCCGCGTGTTATCTATACTATTATTTTTGTTTTAATCATATAAATAGATTATGACTACTATGCCAAATGCGATGAATAATCATACTCCTATGTCCATGTCCACGCCGATAAACAATCTACCCCTTAAGACTTCACAGTCAGAACAAGATATTGATGATCCTATGATCCAAAATGTATTGAAAGAGTTTGAGAATGAAATGATTGGTAACACACCCCCTGAGCAAACATATCAAATACATGTTCCTCAACCGTCTCAACAACAGATACCAGAACTTGCTCAACATACACCACAATATGTAAATCAACAAAATATACAAACACAAGAAAGTATTAAATTCAATTCTGTCACCAAGAAGAGTTTGGTCGATATAGAATTAGCTAAGAAAGCCATGATAATAACTGCATTGATGTATCTTATATATAGTAGCAATGTATTACAATATGTCATGAAAATGTTACCAGCGTCTGTTCTTGTTCATATAAGTGGAAAGGAATGTATTTTGAATACTCTGATGATATTTTCTATAATTTATTCACTCATGTATTTTGAATTGTTGTAAGACTGACGCGGTGCATTTATACCTGAAAATATTTATCTTTTCGTGAATTATTTTTAAATATGTATTATAATAAAACATATGACGCAACTGCTCCAAAATATATTCAAATATGAGACAAAAGTTACAGAGTCTGATTTTTTTGCTGTTTAGCCTTATTTTTTCACTATTTAGCCTGATTTTTTCACTTTTTAGGACGATTTTTTCATTTTTTAGGGGTTTTATTTCTATAAATTTTATTTATCTTTTTTCGTATAATTTAATTATTTTCTTAACATTTGTATGTCACCTTTTGATTTTTTTGGCAGAATTTTATTTATACAAAAGTGATAAATTGATAAATATTTATCACTACTTATCATTTCTTATCACTCGCTTACTAAACCGGTAGAGTTTTGATAAAAAAAATTTATCACTTACACACCATAATTTAGCATTTTCCTACTCTCTCTCTCCTACCCTCCTAAAATATTTAAAAACTTTTGAAAAACTTTCAAGCCCGTGTTTCCTTAAGCCCCCTCAAAGTTTGATAGGATTGTTTGAAGGAGAGTACATATCTAACAAAAATAAAGAATTTAGTAAAAGTTTCATAATAAATTAAAATTCAAACACATATGTACTCTGTTTCATTAAGTTACTGATTGATATCATTATTACTATATTGTTAGATCATAGCATGTTCTCCACTTGAATAACCTATATAATTGAGGTGATCTATATCCAGGCCTTGTGCGCCATATACATCTTCGTTATTAAAACCTTTATCCACACCTTTTACCTCTGATGTATAATTATTCGTGTCAAAAATGTTATTTTGTACAGCCAATAGGTGCTCTTTAGAGATGTAATCTAATTTGATTATACTACATGATGCGTTAGATGCTTCTGGAATTGTACTAGTAGAACTTTCATTATATGGACCTATTACTTTAGCAATTTCAATATCGTCTACGGCAACCTTTATTTTCTTATATATTTCATAATAAATAAGCATTAGAACAAGACCGAGTATGAACCCAAAAGTTGTGTCAAAATAGATACAAGATATGACAACAACTGCTAATAATAGTTGAGTTGTTACATCTTTCATCTTATTATACACAGGAAAATCGTCCATAACTGCTATGATGATTAATAACAACACAGCAAATATCCTCAGTGTCTCTTTGAACATCTTTATCTATTCTAAGAATTATATAAAAAAATGACACACTACAAGTATGTTAATACATATATAGCTAATATGACTAATATATTATCAATTAATGGTTACGGTATTCTCAAAACAAACAATGATATGGTAATGAAAATTAAAGAAGAGCTCACTATGACTCCAAGTGTCAACTTTTCTCTACAATCAGAAACTCCTAAATCATTTCAAATTTACACAGAGAATGAAAAACGTATATACGTCCCGCGATACTATGGATTACAACATTATGGGTTACCTGGTAAATGTACATTATCTGATGGAATACATTGTGAAAACTTGAATTTTGAAGGAACACTCAGAGAACAACAATTGGATCCAGTTCAAAAATTCATCAAAGCCGCATCCGATCCTCTTAAACGCGGAGGAATCATATCAGTTCCATGCGGTTTCGGAAAGACCATCATGAGTGTTTACATTGCTTGTCACTTTAAAAAGAAGACAATGTTCGTTTCTCATAAAGATTTCTTAAATCAACAATTCCTAGATACAGTTAAACAGTTTGTTCCTAATGCGAAAGTAGGTATCATCAAACAGTCAAAAGTAGACGTAGAAGGTAAGGATATTGTTATAGCGTCTCTTCAATCCCTTGCTATGCGTAATTACGATATGGATATATTCAAACAATTTGGTTTGGTGATTATTGACGAGGTTCATCATTTAGGTGCTGAAGTATTTTGTAGAGCTTTTCAAAAGTTGAACGTATCAATGATATTGGGTCTCAGTGCGACACTAAATAGGAAAGATGGTATGAGAAAGGTCTTTGAATATTATATTGGTAAATCAGTTTACAAACATATCAATAAAGAAACAATTGAAGTTAATATTGAAATACATAAATACTATGATCCAGATGTCTCATATAGTGGTAATAAACAACTTTGGAATGGTAAACCTAACAATTCAGCCATGATCAATAATATATGTTCATTTATGCCAAGAATGCAGTATATAGTGAAAGTATTACAACGAGTGCTGAAGAATGAACCAAATAGAAAGATTCTCATACTTAGTGAAAGACGCCAGCAATTGACAACATTTGAGGATCTAGTTATCAAAGCGGGTTTAGTGTCAGAGGTTGGATATTATGTAGGCGGGCTCACACAATCGGAACTAGATATTTCAGCGTCCAAACAGATTATTCTGGCGACATTTCAGATGGCAGCTGAAGGTATGAATATTCCAACCCTAAACACTGTCATATTTGCCAGCCCTATATCAGACGTTCAACAGTCCCTTGGTAGGATCTTGAGAGAAAAACCTTCTGAACGCAAATACATCCCTCTTTGTATTGACATATGGGATGAATTCTCATTATTTGTAAGAAAAGGATTTACACGAATCAAGTACTATAATACTAATAATTACAATGTTCAATATTACATAGACGACACCTTGGTAAATAGCACCACAAAAGATAAAGAAAAAGTAAAATATGAATTTATAGAAGATGAAGAATAAAATATCATTATTTAGTAAGTGTAAAATTACCTAAATGAATATTTTTCAAGTCATATCTATTTGTGTATTATTATTGATAGTTGTTATCATTTATTTTATGTTTACACATGAAAGTCGCGAAAAAGATAGAGTGAGATGCCCGCCTAAACATTTAATAAATAAAAATAGACCTGTTGAAAAAATATATATTGAAAGCAAAAAACCCTCGGAAACCATATCATTATATGATGATAACGTAATGATAAATAATAAAGGTTTTGAAAATGAGCTTATTTATAAGCCTAGTATGGAGTCTCCTAAATACGAGACAATGCTTATTCAAAATGATGAGATTTTAAATGATATGTCTTGTCGTTTATCATCTGACTTACCAATTGGTAACGTAAATGTTCATTATATGCTAAAAAATAATACATCAAAAATAATTCTATAATTACTATAGATGACAGACAATAGCATTATTAAACAACCGAAATTAATAGGTGAAGGTTCATATGGATGTGTCATACAACCTCCTTTAAAAAATCAATATGTCAAGAAATATGTAGAGTATACTAATATACGAGACGATGATGTTGGTAAATTGTTCAAACCAGATAACATTAGCTCATTCAAGAAGGAACTCAATCTTTTAACTGCTGTTCAGAAAATTGATCCAAATAGTACTTTTACAGTTGCTCTGAAGGGAGCATTTTCCATAAATAGCTCATCTATAAAGTTAGAAAATGTAAACAAATGTCTAAATGTTTCTCAGGCAGCGTCTGTTGATATATATCAGATTGTATTAGCTTATGGTGGCAAAGAATTATCAGATGTAACCAGATATAGTATACCCTTCTCTAAATGTATCAAAATGTTAACAGTATTTCTTAAAGGAATAAAAGAAATGCATTCTAAAGAAATTATTCATAGGGATATCAAGCCAGCAAATGTTTTGGTGTCTGATTCCAAAATATCATTGATTGACTTTGGAATATCTGAGAAGGCACAAGATGTATTCTCTAATACCAATTATAGAGTGTTATCATATGTCTATCCATATTATCCACCAGAGTTCTTTGTATCATCTCTCCTTTTGAAATATAAGAACGATAAGGAAACATTTCTAATGAAACTTGATGATGTTATTCGTTTCATGGAACATGAGTTTTTTGAAAAACTTTTCATTAAAACACATATTCCTATAGTAAAATCGGAAATTGTAAATTTTATTAATGAAATAAAGAAACGAAACTTAAGTTACGATGAAGTATTTAATGAAAGAATGGCATACAATTGTGATATATTTTCACTAAGTTTTGTTTTCAAAGAATTAGCATCAAAGATTATATACACAAATGATGAAGAAAAAAAACTCTTTATGCGATTGGAAAAAATGTCTTCTGAATATAATCCATTCTTAAGACCAAGTGTATCATCAATGTTGGAGATCATAAGTAACGCAAGTAACGCAAGTAACCAAGGGAACGCAAGTAACGCAAGTAACGCAAGTAACCAAGGGAACGCAAGTAACCAAGGGAACGCAAGTAACGCAAGTAACGCAAGTAACGTAAGTAACCAAGGGAACGTAAGTAACGTAAGTAACCAAGGGAACGCAAGTAACGTAAGTAACGCAAGTAACCAAGGGAAGGACAGAATGATATCAAATCAACAGATTCCACTTAAAACAGGTGGCAAGAAAACGCGTTTATATTTTACAAATAAGTATGTTAATAATTGTAACATTGTTAGAATAGCTTCATTATATAAGTGTAAAATACCTATATTATCACATATCAAGTCAAAATCATAATCCTTTCAAATATTTTTTCTGCAATTACATATATTATGAGTAGTAATAATTCCAAATATAATATACTAGGACAAGGTAAATATTGTATAGTTATAGCACCGGTGGTCAAGGAAATAGCATGTTATAGATGGTATGTTTCATATCACGATCAGTGCCCGACAGATGTGACAAAATTATTTATTTATCATGAAAACAATATTGAAGATTTTACAAGAGAATTCAATATATTGGTGAAAATATCTGAAATTGATAATTATACTGATTTCACAGTTCCTTTTAAAGGTGCGTCAACAATTAATACAGTTGATTTAAAAGACGAAGTAGACTTATTACAAAAACTCAAAGCAGAAGGTATAGGTAAAATATATCAGATAGTCCTAGGATATGGTGGAATAAATCTTCATAAAATGACCGAAAAAATATCTTATGAAAAATTTATATCACTGATGCATGGGTTTTATAAAGGCCTTGATGTCTTACAAAAAAATAATATCATTCACAGAGATTTGAAACCAGCTAATGTGCTATATGATGGTAAACAAATCAATATAATTGATTTCGGATTATCGTGTGATATAGACGAAGTTTATGATAAAGACGCGAGTGATTTTTTATTGGAAGACAAGTATATGTATCATCCACCAGAATTCTATGTAGCGCATCTTTTTTTTCAAGAACCTAATGAGTTGACGTTTAATGATAAAATAGATAATGTATTTTTGAATCTAACGACACTTAATGATGTAATAAAAGATTATTATCACATTCACTTTTACAAATACCAGAAGAATCAGAAATATAATTTAGAGACTTATTTAAAGTGTTTTCAAAATATGCTATCTGAAATAAAAAAAAGAAATATTGTCAGTTTTAAAGAGCTATTTACAGAAGAATTAGCACTGAAATCTGATTTATATTCTTCATCATTTGTATTACTATCCTTATTCAATAATGTCGTATTTTCTAACAATGATCAAAAGAATGCTATAAAAGAATTATATGATATGACATATTCATTGAATCCTTTTGAGAGGAGTTCTCTAGCTGATGTTCTTGAATGGATAGAGCTTCATAATATTTCATAATATTTCATAATATTATATGCTATAGAAATAGAAAATGACAGTATGTTCCAAGTTAAAGAAAAGGAAGTGTTCAGTATCTTGTCAGTGGATACGCAGGAAAGGCTGTAGAAACATTTGCCCGCAAGGAAGTGAACTTAATGTTATCACAGATAGGTGTAAAAGAAAAAGTGGATACAAAAGCAAATCTAGCTCAGATACTAAACCCGTAAATGTTCGGTTGATAGATTCAGGGTCATATGGGTGCGTAATAACACCACCTATAAGTGGAAACAAGTATTTATTAGAAAAATATATTGAATATAAGGACAGAAATAAAGATGATGTGGGTAAGTTATTTATCAGAGGGAAAAAAACATTTACAGAGGAGCTTAATATTCTTAAGAAGATCCAAGATATAGATCCACATGGGATGTTTACTGTCAAATTAAAAGGAGCCAGTAAGATTAATAAGATTAGTTTGAAAAATAGTCGCAATGTAATTTCTTGTTTAAATGGAGAGAAAAATAACTATTTTCAAATTATACTGGAAAATGGTGGCGTGGAATGTAGAGAATCTCCAAATATATCATATAATAAGTTTTTGAAAATGTTTCATCAGTTTATAAAAGGAATGGTAATATTACAAAATAATAATATGGTTCATGGTGATATTAAACCAAATAACGTTCTGGTGTCCAATAATAAAATAAGTTTGATAGATTTCGGTCTCTCCGTGTATTCTAATAAAGTATATATCAAAAACAATATATCAACTCTATTACACAAATATAAGTATTACCCTCCTGAATTCATGATAGCTGGTTTTATGATATACAATAGTAAAATACTTGATCAAAACAATGAAAAGTTTATGGAGACATTAAATGACATAGAATCTATTTCAGAAAAATATGGGTTATTCAGGCAATCATATTTATATAAAAATGATTCAATGGCTCAAAAATATCGTCAAGGCCTCAGAGAATTTGCAGAAACTATTAAATTAAAGGGGTTTAAAAAGGTTAAACAAATATTTACAACAAAGTTGGCTCTTAAGGTTGATGTATTTTCATTAGCATTTATTATATCATCTCTCAATAAAAGAATTATTTACACGTCAGACAGACAAAAACAATTTGTAACATTCATACATGATAGATGCTTTAAGGTTAATCCATTTGAAAGAATATCAATGGTTAACCTATATAATATTGTGAGCAAAGAATTAGAACATATCAAAAATAAAAAAGTGGTAGGTGGTTATGATGATGTTAAATCTAGTCATATAGACGATATATCAGATTCTGAAAATTATCCTACACCACAAAAATAATAACATCTATTTAGTTTATTTTTTTGAATCATCTTTGACATCTTTAACATCTTTGACATCTTTGACATCTTTGACATCTTTGACATCTTTGACATCTTTGACAGTTGGTTCTACATCTATTGGCCCGAAAGCCGCCTGGAATGATGATTTGAATAAAGCAAGATAAAGCATAGATAATGTAAAAAATATTAATCCTATAGACATCACAATTGTAATAATCCAACTCCATGTTTCACAATTACCATACGTCAGACAATCAATATTATATAAATATAATAAAAGGACAGGGAGCATGATAATAGAAGATACTATATAAGAAAGCAAACCACTTGCACCAAACAAATACGCTGTGGCTATCATATTTATGACAGATGTGACTATCCAAACGGACATATAAAAGTATGCTTGGCGCGATATATCAAACATGATTTCTATATTTATGATTTATTTTATTTCAACTGGGTACCATTTATTAAATGTATCATTGTATACACATGAAACCTTCAACATAGTAGCTGCGTTTTTATTCTTGAATCCAACGCGCAGCATCTTGCTTGTAAGCAAATTAGGTATCAATGCTACACCTATTTTCTGTGAAGTTAATGTATTTTCTGAATCAAATAAGTTATATACATCTGGGTTGTCTGTTTGCGCCACCCACATTATTCTTTCTGATGCGTCATCTGATCTTTTAATGATAATAGTTTGTGTATGCGATGGTTGTGTGACTGGCAAAGTTGGAATATTTTCATTATTTTTCTTCATCTGAAATTCAGTTTCATCTTTTACCTTCCTAACGACACTGATGATATTTTCTTCATTAAAGTTATATAATTTATGTTTGTATCTTAGGTCAGATGACCACATATATATGCCTCTACACGTATAATTGAGTTTTTTGGACATTTCTATGAGCACAGTAATACTCTCTTGGAACAATTCGTAATATACCTTAACCTTATATTCGCATACATCAATAATTGAATCAGGTGTATATTGATTTTCAAGTAAATTATACAAGATCTTGAGCCTATCATGTAGATTCATTTTAATAAGATATTTACCTTCGTATACTAGGATATCATTAAATAGGAAAACCCATTTTCCATCAATACATTTCACCATTTCGCCATCAATGAGAGTATTTTGATATAATTTTTCGTCAAACATTCCTCTTACAAGTAGGATACGCGGTTTTTGATAACCCGGATGAACTTTTTTATCGATGAAATAGATGATAGGAATGTCATTATGTAATGTAAAGAACATATAATATGGATTACCATTGCTTCGCAAATTACACATATGATGATTCGTCAATATGTATTTAACATTATTCTCATCTAGTTTATGATATTGTTTTTGAATAATTTTTATTCCATATAATGAATATAGATGATCCAAGATTAAATCCTTCATATCATTTGTTTTAATGTTATGAACAATTCTATCGGCAAAAGAAATAATACCAGTATGCATTTTATATAACAAACTATTTATTATAGTAAGAAGTCATTTTTTTATATAATATGTTGAAATATTCTTTATCTTTCAAACTAAGAAGTCTGTACGATTGAGATTTTTGTCATTGGTGTATCTTGGTTGATATTGATTAAAAACATTGTCGTGAAGCCCTAAAAAAATTGAGATCAAAAGATAAAAAATCCTTAATTTTCAGAGAATTTGACCATTTTTAGCTATTCCAACAAATAAAAATGTACTTTCTTGATAACACTTTTAGTTGTTAGAGACTGTTATATTTGTATAAAGATAAGTTTCTATTATTGGCAAAAAATCCGGGTCAAAAACACCTAAAAAAAAATTTTTAGTAATTTTTTTATGATTTTGTAAAAAATGTCATCGACGAGATTCGAACCATAAATTATTTTTTGACCAAAATAGAATTTGTCAGTATTTAAAAGCAATCAATTTTTTTTGAGAATTTCACTTCCACCAGGGTAGTTGGTAAGGCACGCATGTTTTTAATGATGAACCGAGGCAATTTCGGTGATGAACCGAGGCAATTTCGGTGATGAACCGAGGCAATTTCGGAAATGAACTAAATTAAATGTTAAGTAATTTCTGAACAAAAATTATGAATTTTTCAGGAAATGAAGGGAAAAAAGGAAATTTCTTTCCTAGAAATTGCGGAGCGTCCTATGGAAGATATCGCATCATTTTGCGGGTCTTTGGGAAGCAACAATACGAGAGCAATTAATAATGGACCACTTATTTGTATTTTTGACTACACAAAGTTAAATAGGAGGTCAAGGTCTGACAAGGGATACAGTTTGCGAGCATCTGAAGATATTCCACCCAAGACGACGATTGCGCATTTTGTTGGTAATGTAATTTCATCACATCTCGTTGGTGCCGATCGGCAATCAATTGCTCTATGTAATAATATGAGCATGATTCGCCCCGAATGTGATGAATTTAAGGGAAAACATCTTGCTTGGTGCGCGAACGATGCCAGATTCGAGAGGATAAAGGGAAGAATTGTCAAAAATAACGCGATGATCAGTGGTTTCGGACAAGTTCGCAAGGGGAAGATGACAGCGGTATCGTTGATAAGCACTCAAAAGATCTGGGCGAATTCGGAGATATTTTGTAATTATGGCAAGACGTATGACGTTATCAGGAAGGCAAACAAAGTTCGAAAATCGGGAATAAACAAGGCTCTTGATAGTCTTCGTGTTCACGATAAGCGAGAGGCGAAAAAAAGGAAAAGGGAGAAATTAGGGCTTGTACCTCTTAAACGCGGACGTCCGCGAAAATGGGAAAAAAATAAGAAGATAGATTCATGAAGTTTTTCAATAAAACTTAACGTTTTGTCAAATGATAATTATACAGCATTACAACCATTTCGTTAGAAGGGTATTTATAATTATCCAATATTTTGTTGATTGGAATTAGATGTTCTTCGTTATTTAATTGTGTTTTATTTATTACGAGACTTTTCAAAATAGAATCGTCCGCCTGTCGTTTCATTTGTTGTTGATCTTGATATAGAATACAGTTCGCAGCGAATTTCATAAAATGCTTTTCAATGTTAGTTTTCCAATAATTATGTTTCAATGTGACCAACCATCTAGTTTTGTTTCTAGACAATGGAAGCATATTGACATTAACATATAGATGTTCATTTGTTGGCAATGAAACTCTAGACCATGATGTATATGGAAATTCATATATATGAAAATTAGCAGATTGATGGAGTTCCTTTTTAAATTGAGCCAACTTGCTTGTAGACTTATAATTAAATGACAAACCAATTTTCATATCATTATTGGGATATTGAATAGTTTTGATATTTGTTGGCGGAAAATTACTTCCAAAACCAAGTACACTATTATGGATAAATTCTGGATGATTGATATCCATAGTATTTATAATACAATCTTTAACCGATGCATCAACGTCAATTTTAATGAATGAAGTTTCAAAATTTTTGTTACTATAAAATGGAATAGATGGTGGTTTTTTTTGGATAGGTTCATAACTCCACCACAATTTATCTTGAAATACGATAGTATCTCCAAATGTTTTTTTTTCGTCATATGTCAGACCATGATATGGACATTGTAGACAACCTTTATGAATTTTTCCTTCATCCAATTTAGAACCCATGTGTTCACAGATGTTTACTGTCGTATGAGGTTTTCCACGTTCATCAAACCAAGATACTAGAGGCAAATCTCCTACGTTATATGAATATGGAATTGATTTATCTATATTCTTTTCAAAATCTATACAATGCCATTTGTTAAACGGTATCGTAGGTAAATATGCTGTCACAGTATTGATGAAAAACAGGAACACTAACAACGATTTCATCTTTTTATTATTATACTGATCTTATATTTATATGTTTTATTTTGTATGTCTGTATACATATTACAGGTAATTGATATAAACTTGAAAAAAATGATCAACATGTTTGAACAATAACTGTTAGAATAACATACATGACTAATGTTTGTATCATCAAAAAAACAAAAGATCTGATATGTCTCACATATACAGATAACAAAGTGCCTTATTTTGCGAAGGTATTTTACTTACAAAATAACAGCAAATTACGAGAAGAATATGATCGCGAATTACAGATGAACGCATACGTCAATGAAAATCTGTCAGACAAAAGTCATCACATATGTTTATTACAAGTTCATAATAATGTGATGCCATTTGATTTCATGATTCCAATTATTTCAGAAGAACACAAACAATTACCATGTAATATTCTTGTATTTGAACATTCAGGTAAACATACCATGCGTTATTACATCAATCGCATATCAAGGGACAATTATGAAATATTAATGAAGCAACTCAAAATAGCATGCGATATGTTACAAGATATTGATGTTATACATTATGACTTATATTGTGAAACCAATATCATGGTAAAAAGAATAAATAAAAAATGGACAATCAAAATTATTGATTATGGTCTTGCGTATATAGACGGGACTGATAAGAGAAATTACGACTATAACACAGCATTAGAAAGTATATCACGTTATAATAATAAACATAAATAAATTATATAGCAAGACTTAATTTGGACTCTATATTTCTAACATTTGTTTTCTTATTTAATGATGATAATTTTGAAAATGATGTTTTTAGTTCTTTTGATCTTACAGAAGAATCAAGTGATCTATTGCTTCTGTCTAGTGAACGCACGCGTTTTGTGTTAGAGACAGAATTGCTACCATGTATCAAAAAATTGCATCTGATTAATTGAATAAAGAGAGCACATAGTTTTACATTTTTATTTAATTCGTCTATATCAGCTGACATCTTAATTATGTGATTAAGAACACGAGAATTACAAGCCATATAAATAGGAGATTTTTTATCAAATATGGGATAATTCTCATCTTCATTCTGAATTCTAACACTCAGTTCATAATCATGTCTAGATGTCATAACCCTTCTTAGTAAATTTAGGTCATAGTTAGATGGTAAATATATAACAGATATTTTAAGAAAATGTAGAGCCATTATAGTTGGGATTATATCTGGCGTGTATATTATTCCGTTTGAATAACGCATAGCTTTATCATATGCTATTTTAACATAGTCATTGGGCAACTGCATTTTTTGAAATACTTTTATAAATACCTTTGTTTTATCAACATTTCTGATAGCTATATCATTTTTGCCATCACCATACACCTTTTTATAAGGAACAACGTAATAAGGGTGTATAGTTTCACCTTCGTCGTCCTTGTATAATTTTGCTGTAGAAACATAGCGAAGGTATTTTGCCCAAGGCAATGATTGTTCAAGTGATTCAAATATGATATGTTCAAAAAATATACCACCTTCTGTCTGGCATTCAATTATATCTTCTAGAAGTTTATCATAGAATTTAGGTTGTCTGTTAGTAGCAGCTCCTTGTTCAACTGCTTTCTCTTCAGATGTTAAACAAGCGGCATGTTCAAACATTATACTTTTCTTGTCATAATGAACCTTATTTAAGTATTGGTTTTCTTTCTTTTCAGGTTCATAATTATCAGTTAACCATAGATATTCAATTGGAAGTTGTAATATGTTCATTTTGATATACAGTTTCTTTGAACTTATTATCATACTCAATATTCTATCATCTGCCTTGCCTTCAAACATTTTTAGAGATGAAGTGTTTGCCCACATATCAAGTAATTTGCGACTATTTTCTGTGTTACCAAAATACATGGTTCCTCCTGATGTTTCAAAAACGAATGGATCAAAGCAGATTGGTCTGTTCTTTGATAGATAATGAATATTAGAACGGGGATCTATATTCCAACCTCTTGCCATAAAATCAACGTTTTTCATATCAAATATAGATGGGTAATTATTTACACTCATATCACCGTCAATATATACAACTGAGCGACCATCTACAGATTCAAGTGCCTTTTTAATGAAGAGGGGTTTAGCATTGATAGCCATTTGATATCCTCCTGGTACTGCAAATTCGGGGTATTCTTGAACTAAATAGTTACACCCTGCCTTTTTACAATATTCCTTCCATTTATCAATCATTATTTCAAATTTTATTGGTTGTACAGAGAGTTCTTGACCTTGAATAAGTTCGTCACGGCAAGGTTTTTGAGTGTTAAGATTAATATTACCTCTCCCCCACCAATATGTTATTACAACAAAGTTTGAACGCTCATTCACAATTACAGGCCTTAATTCTGTGTTTTCAATAATACTATGAAGTTTTTCCATATGTAGATCTATATAATACAGTGGAAAAATTATTTGCCAATTTTAACATCTATATTATTAGTTGTGTTTTTAGATTTACCTGATCTTAGATTGACATATTCAATTGAGCATAGGTGTTTTGAAGCGTAAAATCTATCTTGATGCCAAGTAATAGCAGGTGTCTTATAAAAGTAAGTGTTATATACATATATCATGAATATACAGAAAATCTTGATGTTCATTTTTATTAGTAATGCTGATAATTTCTTATACGTTTTTATTCATAGTAGAGAGTACATATCAGTGTCATTATTAAAATTTATTTAATGTTCTAACAAAATCAAGAATTTTCACTGATATGTACTCTCTTTCCTTCAATAATTCTTCTATATATAACCTATGGTTTAAGGAACCTTAATTTGATAGTAAACATTGATATTATCAAGGTTCCATATACTCAAGAGTACATGTCAGACAGAATCTTAAAACTTTATAGAACTTTGAATTTTTTTTAGAATTTTCACTGATATGTACTCTCTTCCTTCAATCAGTCTTCTATAAATAACCTATGGTTTAAGGACTTAAAACTTTACAAGAACCATATAAAACTTTACCTATAACATATACAAAATGAACTCATATACAAATGAACAGGGTTATATTGACTTATTGAAAAATACACTAGATACAGGTGAACAAAAACACACCCGTAACGGTATGGTAACGTCAACATTTGGACAGACAATCTCCTTTAACAATATCAATACGTGTTTCCCATTACTAACAACAAAAAAAATGTTCACAAAAGGAATCATAGAAGAACTGTTATGGTTTTTGAGAGGGTCAACAAATGCCAAGGAGTTACAAGAAAAAGGTGTCAATATTTGGAATGGAAATTCTACACGAGAATACCTAGATTCAATCGGTCTGTCCCATTATGAAGAAGGCGAACTAGGACCTGTATACGGATGGCAATGGAGATCATTTGGTAAATCATATAAAAAAAATGGCACAGATGGATTTGATCAAATCAAATATATTATTGAAGAACTTTCAAAAACTTCATTTAGCAGAAGGGCAGTATTATCATCATGGAACCCACAACAGCTACAAGAAATGGCTCTACCACCATGTCATATTTTGTACACTTTTTATAAGGATAGCAATGGGCTATCTTGTATGATGAATATGAGAAGCTCTGATTTATTTCTTGGATTACCATTCAATATAGCAAGTACTGCTATTCTCACTCATATCATAGCCAAAGTACTTCATATAGAACCATGTCGCATTATGATTGCTATAACAGACGCTCATATTTATGAAGAACACACAGAAGCTGTCAACACTCAATTTAAAAATCCAATTTTACCACAACCTACAATGAATATAACAAAGGAAGCACCAGAACAGAGTGCTTCAATTGATGAAAAAATAAATTGGATAAATACATTAAAATATGATGATTTTGTTTTTGATAGCTATCAATCTGCAGGTGCCATTAAGGCTCCCATGAAATAATTCAATTATATCCTTTTGAGCATAAATATAAAAGCTATGGCTATAGATGATATACATATAATTATATCAATATTATCATATATCTTAGCATTTTTATCTTTCTGACAATTACAACCTTTTTTAATCAAATCTCTCATATTCAAGAATACTATCACAACAAATATTATTTCGGCTAATAACATAGCATATTTTACATAGGTAAATACATCATCAGAGTAGGTTGTAATGTTTGTGATAAATGTAAGAGCTATAGCACATATGATAAAAAACATGATAACAATATAATACTTTATATAATTCCGTTTCCAGTTTTCACCACACTCACAATTGCTTTTCTCCAGCATAACCATCCAACTGAAAGTAACGAAATATAAAACAACATTTATGAAATATAATGTGACTAAAAAGCCCAAATCAGAACACTCGTTTTTATTCATACTAAATCTAATATATTACAAGATTAAGATTTTATGCAGAACACCCAGCCTCTGTCCAGGAAATACCACATGCCTTAGAATATGCACATCTATACCTATTACTAGGTTCAGAAGGATTTTTTTTGACATTTTCTGAATCCATCATAGATAGATACATTGGATATACAGTATCACATGACATTGGAACTTTCTGGGGATTAAAAGTCTCATTACCATCTGATAAAGCAAGATTGTTATTAGCTGATAGAGAGTCATTTGCATATGTATAACCATTCATATTGGCAGCATGAGATTTAAATGCTTCATATTGACTATCGTCTTTAATTCCTGTTTTAGCCTTATTATCTAAGTTAGTATATAGTCTGCCATTGCTTCCTATTTTAAAGTTTTTCTTTTGATTTTCTTGTTTGTCATTATCAAAATCTTGAAGTTTTTTGGTATCAAATATAGCAGTATCTAATGAACATTTGTATTTAAAATGGTTTTTGTTTATTTTTCCATTGAAATACTGTTTACCATTTTCATCAACAAATGATTTATTGTCAATATTCTCAAGCTTCCAGTAATCTGGACACATTTCTGCATCATAACTAATAGCATCTTTAGGTTTTTTAGGTTGAAAATTATAAATTTCGTTAGCCAACCATACAACAATTACAATAGTTCCTATGATAAAAGTTATGAAGAATGGAAACATATCATTATATAAAACTCTTTTCCCCCATGATGTCAAAAATATGACAATCAATGATATGAAGGCAATTAAACCATAAACTATACATACAGCTACTGTAAATTTGAACATCTTCATTTTTTGCGTCTTGAATTCAGCTTGTTCCTCACTTGACAAACTTGAAAGTTCTACTGTTACAGCATCGGATGATGACATTTTCACTTCTCTATAATAATATAGTATAAATTTTTTACATGAATGGTTGTAATTCTAAACTTTTGGTTCCAGACATGCTCAAAAATGAGGGTCTGTCCATTGGTCTAGGTAATATACTAACATCCTGTTTATATTTTTCAAATTGTTGTATATTTGTCATAATTCTTGGAACTATCCATTCCAAAACAGTTTTGTTCAATTTTCTCACCTGTCCTAATGTATCATCTTTACCTGAAGTATATTCCCCTGTCATAATTGTATGTAAAATATCAGGTGATCCGTTCTTCAAGGATTCAAAATAAAATGATCTCATTATGATTTTCAGTTCAATATCACTCTGTCTTCCTATATTGAACTTACCACCTGATTTATTATATATTGAATTTGTTATTCCCTTCTGTAGAGCATCAATGTTTAAAGTGGAAAAAAACAAAGCTGAAACAGGTGTATGTTCTAATGTTCGTGATACAATATCATGCCCAGATGTAGAACTTGAACCACTATCGCGCGTTTCACAATAATCAAAAGATGGGGATGATTTTGAAATTATATTGACGCGACCGTTAAACATATTCTTTTCCATATTTATTATACTGAGAGAATTAATTTCTTGATAATAAATTAGAAAATGCATATATTTGCCAAACTTTTCCAGTTTTCTGACAAATATTTCATAGATCACAAGATAAATGTTGCAATGAAAGACAGGAAAAAAATAATTGAGCAAGTTGCACTTCAAATAGAATACATTGTTTATAATATTGTGACCATGCTTTGTCTGATAACTATCTTAAATGACACTACACAATTAACTGACAAGACACTCAGTGTTGGTAAGAAATATATTGAATCAAAATGCCAAGTGGTGTATTCTAAACAATCAGGAGGTATGGGGTCAGCAACCTTCTTAGGTATTTCTGAGCCTCAATATAATTCTAAAAATTCTACAAGCGATATCCTCCCTGTTGATTTCAGCAAAGGTGAGGCAAGACCTCAAATAGGAGGTGTGTCATCTATACATTCAAAACATATCAAGATGCTGAAGAGTATCATTCTTGAATATATTGACGTAATATTAAAACATCACGGTGTTACAACAAACAATAAGGTTAGAAGTGAACTATATACCATCATCAGATTTCATACTGATTGTTTATTTAACTATCTTCAACAAAAAAAGATTGTAACTGAAAAGACAATGAATTATATTGTCAAAAAACAAAAGATGCTCAAGCCCCTTAAATAGAAAAAATGATATAAATGATATTTATTATGAATTAACTAATGCCTATCATAACGATTGATGGAAATATTGGATGTTGTAAGACAAGTATATTGAACTACTTACACAAAAATTACAAATTACCTGTTGACCTTGAACCAGTGGATAATTGGGAACCCTATCTAGCAAAAATGTATGAAAATCAAGACATATTCAAATTTCAGGTAAGAGTGTGGTTGGATCGTTGTTGGATACAGGAAAAATCAGATAAAACAACTATATTAATGGAAAGAGGACCATATTTCATAAAAAACGTTTTCATAAAAACAGCACATGAGTTGAAAATGATCTCAGATACTGAATACAGTATATTGCTAGATCTACACAAAAAAACAGAAAGCCTATGGACAAGTAGTTCATATATCTATCTTAGATCAAGTCCGGAGAATTGCCTCAAAAGAATTAAAAAAAGAAACAGACCATCTGAAAAAAACATCACACTTGAATATATTGAACATATACACAGGAGTCATGAAGAAATCTATAATAATGCTCTCATTAACAAGATGAACATCATCTGTATAGAAGTAGATAATAAAAATATTGCTGATATAGCCAATGAAATCATGACATATTTTCATGACCATCTTGTAGCAAATTAGATAATATATCCATTTATTTTTTTGTAGCTAATGAAATCAAATTCTGAAATTTATAAGCATATAAAAATAAAAAATGATTATGTAGTAAACATAATTTTTATCTATAGGAAGAATCAATGGCTCAAAAGATTGAAGACAAGTACAAAAAATATGAGCTAAGAGAACATATTTACAATATCCCAGACACTTATGTAGGGTCTATTAATTCAACAAACCTTGACCTCTATCTCTACAATGAGACTTCTAAAAAGATGGAAAATAAAAACATCAACTATGTTCCAGGGCTCCTCAAAATTTTTGATGAAGTTCTTGTAAATGCTATGGATCACTCTGTTCGCCTCACTATTGAAGAAGCAGGTGGTAAAGAAAACATCAAGCATGTTAAAAATATCAAAGTAACAGTTGACAAGAAAACAGGTGTCATATCAGTGTATAATGATGGTAATGGAATTGATGTAGTTATACACGAATCTCTTCAAATCTATATTCCAGAATTGGTCACTGGTACACTTCTCACAAGTACCAATTACAATCATCAAGAAGAAAAAATCATTGGTGGTAAGGGTGGATATGGTCTTAAACTGACAAATATCTTCTCAAAACAATTCACTGTAGAAACAGTTGATCACTACAGGAATCGTAGCTTTGTCCAAAACTTTAAGAACAACATGTTGGAGAAAGATAAACCTATTGTGAAATCAACACCAAAACAACCATATACTAAAATTTCATTCCTACCAGATTATGAGCGATTTGGTCTCAAAGGAATGACAGATGATATATATGAACTCTTTAAAAGAAGAACTATTGATGCAGCTGCTTGTACTAGTAAGACAGTAACTGTATATTTCAATGAAGATAAACTTCCTGTCAAAGATTTCGAGAAATATGCTGAGCTATTTATCAACAAGGGTGAAGACCCTCTCATCTATGAAATGTGTAATGATAGATGGGAAGTAGCAGTCAGTCTTTCCAAAAATGGCACATATGAGCAAATTTCCTTTGTAAATAGTATCAATACTATTCGTGGAGGAACACATGTTAACACTATAACCAACTCTATCATCAAGAAGCTTTCAGATGTAATTGAATCTAAAAAGAAGAAGACAATTAAACCTCAAATTCTTAAAGATAACCTCTTTGTGTTCATTAAGAGTACTATTGTAAATCCAGCATTTGACAGTCAGTCAAAGGAAACTCTCACTACACCAGTGACAAAATTTGGATCAAAATGTGATATTTCAGATAAGTTCATTGAAAAACTTTACAAGACCAATATCGTAGATAAGGTAATTTCATATACTGAATTTCAAAATCAAAAGAAGCTTACTAAGACAGATGGTAAGAAAACTTCACGCCTTATCATTCCTAAGTTGGATGACGCCAATCTAGCAGGCACAAAGGATAGTCATATTTGTACCCTCATCCTTACAGAGGGAGATTCAGCTAAAACAATGGCTATTGCTGGATTGAGTGTTGTAGGAAGAGATCGTTATGGTGTATTTCCTCTTCGTGGTAAAGTTATGAATGTTAAGGACGCTTCTGTACAAAAGATTTCAGACAACGCTGAAATAACTGCCATCAAAAAAATCATGGGTCTTGAACAGAATAAGAAATACACTGACATAAATAGCTTGCGATATGGTAATATCATGATCTTGACTGATCAGGATCATGATGGTAGTCATATCAAGGGTCTTCTATTCAATGTATTTCAATCCCTATGGCCTTCACTATACAAGATTGATGGGTTTCTGACGTCAATGCTTACTCCCATTATTAAAGCGTCTAATTCGCGAGGAGATATCATATCATTCTATAATATGTCTGATTACAAAAAGTGGTCAGAAACAGATGGAAAAAATGGATCTTGGAAGATCAAATATTACAAGGGGTTGGGAACTTCTAAAGATGATGAAGCTAAATCATATTTCAAGGAAATGAAGAAAATTACATATAAACATACTTCACAATCTGATGAGTCTATTGATCTAGCCTTTAATAAAAAGAGAGCAGATGATAGAAAGTCATGGCTTATGAAATATCAAAAAGATGATGTTCTTGATTATACAATGCCTAATGTGAATTATGAAGAATTCATCAACAAAGATCTCATACATTTCAGCAACAGGGATCTAGAGAGGTCAATCAATCATATTTGTGATGGTCTGAAAGAGAGCACACGAAAGATCTTATATGCTTGTCTCAAAAGAAAACTATATACAAATGAAATCAAGGTAGCACAACTTGCTGGTAATGTTAGTGAAGTAACTGCATATCATCACGGTGAGCAATCTCTTCAACAGGCTATTATTGGTATGGCACAAATATTTGTTGGAACAAATAATATCAATCTGCTTGTACCAAATGGACAGTTTGGGTCACGACTAGTTGGTGGCAGTGATGCATCATCTCCAAGGTATATTTTCACTCTCCTTGCAGAACTTACAAAACTCATATTTAGGGAGGAAGATTCAAACATTCTTGATTATCAAGAAGAAGACGGTCAGACAATTGAACCAGAATACTATGTTCCTATTATCCCCATGATATTGGTGAATGGAGGAGTAGGTATTGGTACAGGTTTCTCTACAAACATTCCACAATTTAATCCAGAGGAGATTATACAGACATGCTTGAATGTGTGTGATGTAATTTCAAAGAGTAAGAAGGATAGAGCTGATGCTATTGCTAATATGGAGATTCAAGAATATGCTCCATGGTATCTTGGATTTACAGGAAAAATAGAAAAGACCAGTACTGGATCGTTTGTTAGCTCAGGTGTGTATCGTTGGATTGATGATAATACTCTTGAGATCACAGAGTTACCAGTAGGCATTTGGACAGAGGATTATAAGGCTCATCTTGAAGGAATGATAACAGCTAATACCAACTATCTGAAATCCTTTGAAAGCCATTATACGTCAATGAATGTAAAATTCATCCTAGTGTTCAATGGTGATATCAGAACAAAACTTGGATCTAAGTTTGAGTCAGAATTTAAACTTATTTCACCAAAAAATATGAGTATTAATAACATGCATTTGTACAGTACATCAGGTGCTATCAAGAAATATGAAAATACATCTAGTATTGTCAAAGAATGGTGTAAAATGAGAATTGTGAAATATGATGAACGCAAGAAGTATCAAATCAAGATATTGGAAAAAGATCACAATATTCTTTCAGCAAAGATCAGATTCATCATTGATGTGATTGAAGGTCGTATTGTAATCATGAATAAGAAGATATCCGAAATCACAGAAAGACTGGTGGAACTCAAGTATTCTAAGATCAGTAAGGATTCAGATGATACAACAGATGACAATGGTTATAATTATCTCCTGCGAATGCCAATTTCACAACTAACATATGATAGAAAGATTATCCTAGAGAAGGAAGTTGAAGAACTTGGAAAGAAACTAAATGATCTCAAGAACACTTCTGTTGAGCAAATCTGGAAACGAGAACTCATGGAACTAATGGAGTCGTGGACTAAACATAAACAATATGTACTTATGGATTATATGAATGATAAAAACGGTATTGTTGCCGAAAAACAGAAAAAGAAAACTACCAGAGCAAAGGCAATTGTTGCTAAGGCAAAATAATTACATTACCATATCAATAGCATAAGTAACATAATCGTGTATACCATATAATTTGATACATTCAATATTTTTTATATTATAATACCAACGAAATGGTATTATGATACTCTGTGATGCTTTCAATTGGATACCAAGAACAGGTTCTCTGTTATCTAGAGTATCATTGATAACATTGTTACCAGGTGGATAGAGTAATATTTCTGTATCAGAAAGAGCATAACAATAAAGATATTTGTGTGAATTTATATTCCATAGTCGTTTGGTATCAAATTCTGTATCTTGTATGATATTGTAAGAGAACCATGATGTAAGTACAATTATGATATCTTTAACTCTATCTTCAATGACCAGTGGTTGACGTTTCAATAGTAAATGAAAATCAAAGTCTTCAAGTGATGTTTGAATAATAGATACATTTTTTGGAAATATGAAATAGCAATATATGTAACAAAGTAAGATAGCTAATATTATTATAATCAGTTTCATTATAAATTCATAATATTATAAATCATTACAATTTGACACGAATGTAGATTGATGGTAATTATATTATATCATATATTCAAATAGAGAGAGAGAGATTATGAAACCCTCTAAAAAACTTGGGAGATCTAGAAAAATCAAACAAAAAGGTTCTGGTTACGAAATTTCTGAAGGTCCATTAGATACAACAGTTCATGCTAATATGAATCAAGATCAGATGTCAAAACATATCAATTGGATGAATAGTAAGAAAGAAAGGATTAGCAATGATATTCAAAAAGAAAGTGAAAAAGTAAATAATGAGAATGCCAATTTACAAGCATCAAAACAAAATGATGATGCAAAAGAAGCTGCATTGAAAGATAAGAATTTTCAGGCATTAGAATCACAAAAACAAAGAGAAGCTACTGAATCTGCAGCAGGAGTTCAGACCTTTTCAGACTTTCTTGGTAAGTTAGCAGGCCTTATAGCTTGGATTGCTACTTGGATTGGTAGAATTTTAGTTGCGCTATGGGCAGTTTTTAAATGGATAGTAAAGCGTATTCGCAAGGCTTTTGTATTACTTGTTGCGTTCATCGCTAAAGTAGTAAATTACATTACAGATTGTATTGGTAGTGTTCTTAATGGTCGTCTTGTATCAAGTGTTGCTGTGCCTGCATTCAAAGTAATATTTGGTATAATATTTGTAATTATCATTATCATAATCATCATTTTGGTGATTTTAATGATATTTTATGGAATTTCATATCTAATATTTGGTGATACAAGAGGATCTTCATCATCAACAAGTTGTAAGAATGTTACTGAAATAGATTTGTTTAATTTTGGGAACCCATATAAAACAGTTTCAACACAAGTAAACAATCTAAGTACATATCGTCCTACATTTCCTAGTATACCAACATATGAATTTACAGTAGATAATGTTATATCCAATCCTTTAACAAGTCTCAATAACTATATGGATTCAAAATTAAATAGTGTCATGAATTCTGGGATAGTATCAACAATCACCAATAAAGCTCGTTATGGATACAATATGGCAGCTAGCGGAATACAATATATATCAGGTGTCCCAGCATCATCAGATCTCGTGGATCGTGGTGAAATTACTGGAGGAAGAAGTGATAACGTCCTCACAGTAGATTCTGACATATTTGATAAGAATTCATTATCAAATACGTTAAATCTAAAAGATACATCACTAACAATGGTAAGACCAAATGATATTGAATGGAGTATACCTGAATCAGAATATAATTATAGTGATATTGCTCATGTTCCTCCATCTCTTTTGAAACAGAAGAATAAAGACGGGGTATCATTAGCAGATAAGAAAGAAGTCATAATACCTTGGGTGATGAAGGATAATTTCTATTCATTGTCATGTAGTGATGCATATTTTAAGAACAGTGTGAAGGAAAAAGCTAATATTTTAATAGACAGTACTGATGGTAAAACATGTGTATTTGATATAGACAGTAAAACAGAAACCTATAAAGATAAGGCAAAGAGATATAGTTATGTAAACGATTTGAGTAGCTTTCTGTAAAATTTATATTATAATAAAGTAATGAACTCAAATATAGATGATATAAATAATTTTCTAAAAGTGTACAATGATTCTGGAATTCAACCAAGTGATTCTCCAGATGAAGATCCTGGTAAATGTGTGATTATGAATGATATTGATGATTATAGCATAAAGAGCATTTCAACTGGTGAAGTGTGTTCAATAGAAACAGCAAAGATGTATGGTGTATTTGGTAAAGACAAATACTTTAATAATCTCATACCAACAAGTGAACAATCAGAAATAAATGTATATATCAATAATTCCAACAACAAATTTAAATACTCACTTTGTAGCACAGAGAATGATATAGCTTATAAAAACTGCGCATTGAGTACTAAAAATCCATGGAAGACTATAAACAATACAAATGAATATTGTATGCTTCCTATAGATATTACTCTACCTGAAAAGTTGATATATAATGATGTCACAAAGTTGATTGACAAGCCCCCTAATATACCTTTATTTCAAGGGAAAAATAAATATTGTCAAGAGAAATGGTATGACTGGTTTTCTATTCCAGACTATCATTTAGGGAATTCCATATATTATGATAGTTCTAATAGTAAATGTTACAAGGCATGTGATATAGGAACATTGCCTAATTCAGATCCTTTAGATAAATGTATTCTGAAGGACAAATATCAATATGGATTTTATAAATCGTCATTTCATTATTTGCCAATATCGCTCATAGTGTTGTTGGGAAGTACTAAAGAAGATTTATTGAAAATGCATCAATCAATTATGAAGTATACGCGTTCAGAAATAAACAAAAAAGGAGATTTGACAATGGATTACGAGCTATATAATAACATTATCACAAATGAAAAGACTCGTGATAACATATTCATAGATATCACAAAAGATTTGAAGTATCACATACAAAAATTATTGAAATTACCATTTGACGACAACAATATATTCCAACCTGACCCCAATATACAATCATTATCTGTCAATGTAATGACCAAAGATAGAATCATAGATGCATATGAAATAGCAAAGAACTTTCATGAATTAAGTACTTCACCAAATAAGACAAAAGAATACTATGAATGGAAAAAACAATTAACTAATGTAAATGGATTGGGATTGAATGATGATAAGTTCTTCAAACAACTTTTGGTTTTGAAGAAAGCATGTAATGTCGCTTTTGATAACACAACATCATATAGTAAGGATGTCATATTATACACTTTAAATAAAGATCCACTCCCAACTGATCCTATAAGGAATCCAATAAAGTTCACTATTGGAGAAAGAGATACAATATTAGCCATATCAAAAAACAGTTCTCAGAATACAGATAAGACACAGAACATTATAGAAAAAACAGATGTTGTGAAGAAAAGGGCAGGATTATTATATGAAGAGAATTTACCAGGTATTGATAATAGTGGTTTGGATATTAATTTGAAAGGAATAGATCCTTCAAAATATGATACTACAGATAAGGAATTCGTCAAAAATGAACCCCAAGATAAATCTGATTATGATCAACAAAAACTTTTCTTGATTATTGTATTCATAGCTATATTATTGATATTCTTCCTCACTATTATCGTAATAATTATCCGTGTATTGTGGCCATTTGTATCAGAGTTCATTAATAATGTTATACTAGGATTCATTTATATGATATATTACACAAGAGATATGTTTAGAGGTAAGTATGAACCATCGCGATTAAGTTTAGAAATTTTAGATCTGCAAATGACATTCTTGACCAAAAAAATTAATACAGACATGAACAGAGAGGTAAGTAGATAAAAAAGACGAAACATATATAAAAATATTACACTATTATGTAATAATTATGACATATTGTGTTCCAATAGTCGCAATAGTAGCTTATATATGTTATCCCAAAGGATTGCGAATTAATGAGAATGTTCTTTATTGTATTTCAGTATTACATAATACATTACTTATCTCATTCAGCGCATGGGTGTTTATCTCAATGTGCGGTGTATTAGATAAATATGGTATTGTTTTTAAATCCAATCATTATTTTCAGTTTGAAGAATTTGATAAAATAATGTATTATTTCTATCTTTCAAAATACTATGAATTCTTTGATACTTTCCTATTATATCTTAAAGGGAGAGAGCCCATATTTCTACAAAAATATCATCACATTGGTGCTGTATTGGCATGGCATGGTGCTTATGTCAATAAGATGGATAGTATCTGGATTCCTAGTTTCGCAAATTCTTTTATACACACAATAATGTATTCATATTATTTGGGTTGTTTGTTGAAGATCAAGCAAGTCAGATTTATCAAGAAGTATTTGACAAGCATGCAACTAATGCAACTAGTTGGAACAATGAGTCTGTGTAATTATTACTATACGCCACCAAATGATAGTTGGGAAAATTATCAAGTAATGTGTTTCATTAATTTTTACAATATTGGTTTGATTGTATTATTTATAGATTTTTTCAAAAGAAATTATAGTGTGAGAATTCAAGAGGCCAAAAAGAAAGAAAATATGTGTAAAATTATATTAAAGGATGCTGAACATGAATAAATTATGAATGTCAAAATAATTACCAATAGTATTTACAACAATATTATCATTTATAATAGTAATATAACTATAAATTCCGTTATCAAAGGCTTCCTCTAGGAGCTGATCTAAATACCAAATTCTGTTTTTCAAATGAATATATTTTGTTAGCATATGCCCTACCATCATATAATCAATTTCATAAAGATTCAATAATTCATATGTATCATTCTTCCCATCTGGATGTTTTGTATATAGGATACTATCAGATGTATTCAATATAAGGCCGTCTAAAACTGCTATTTCATCTGTTGTCATAGGCGAATCATTCACATATTTACTCCAAACCATATTAACATCATCAATTGTTTTTCCATGCTTTTGTAAAATATAATGATGGTTTAATTTCAGGCTACCATGACAAAACAGATAACTGTTAATTATTGTCACAATACTTCTTTTCGCCACAATATCACGAATATCAGATTTATTCTTTATTCTATCCATGTTCATATGTTCATGATTACCTATAATAGACACAAAGATACATCCGTTATCATTGGCAATACGTTCTAGTCTGGCTGTAAAATATATAACATCAAAATGATGCTTAATATCTGTTTTTGTGATACGCTTGGGATCAATCTGGTCGCCTAGTTGGACAACAGCAGTGTTGGATTTAGCAATCCATCTATCATTTTTATCAATTACATCTGCATCTCGCAATATATATTTGAACCTTTTAAGGTCACCATGAACATCAGCGATTACTACGATTTGTGAAGCATTAAAATAATATGCGTTTGTTGAGAAAATATTAAAGGAACATGTGATTAATGCGAATATTATAGCTATATATGAAAATTTCATAACGTTATGGTGATATATATATATAATAATCTTATATAACAATTTGTCACTATATGTATGTAATTATGACAGATTATCTATTACAATCTGATGAGGGTCGTTTAGTGGCAGGTGTAGATGAGGCAGGAAGAGGACCATTAATATTTGACGTAGTTGCTGCGTGTGTGGTAATGCCAAGTGTATTTCCAGATGACAGATATAAGGATATCAAGGATTCTAAGAAGCTGTCTGCTAAAAAAAGAAAAGAAATTGCCAAATATATCAGAGAAAATGCCATCACCTATGGAATAGGGGTTGCTAGTAATAAAGAGATAGATGATACGAATATATTGAAAGCAACTATGAAGGCTATGAATAGGGCAATTGATCAGGCTTATAGAAAAGTTCCATTTCATCAAATTCAAGTAGATGGTAATCATTTTAACGGTTATTCGCCACCTGGTATAGATTCTGAAATACTACCACATGAATGTGTGGTAAAGGGAGATAGTAAATATTTGAATATTGCTGCTGCTTCCATATTGGCAAAGGAATATCACGACAGCTCTCTTTTGCAATTGATAGAAGATAATCCTGAACTTGAAAAATATGATTTGCGAAAATGTCAGGGTTATGGAACACCTAAACATCTACAAGCTATTAAAGATTTCGGTATAACTGAATTTCATAGGAAAACATTTGGACCATGTAAACTGTTTTAGATTATTTACATTAAAGAGTCCTTCATCATATTGCTCATAATAGTAATTGTCTAGTGTTGAATTTCTTGAAATACATTCTCCATCTCCTATGATTTTTTTTATTTTTCTCAAATGTTGTTTTCTAGAACACCATGGAGTTGGTTTGAAAATATGTCCTGTTGAACGTTTAATTATTATTATAGGGCTGATTGGTTCATTTTTTTCCATCTTACCCCAATTATACAGGGATATTATTTTGATATGAAATATCTTCTTTATACACTTACTAAATCAAGAGTACATGTCAGACAGAATCTTAGAACTTTATTGAACTATGAACTTTTTATAGAATTTTGCTTGATATGTACTCTCTTTCTGTCATTCAGAAACCAATGACACGTTACATAAAAGAATAGTTAACTAATATGTTTGAACTGTAAAATCTAAAAATTAGAATTTTTAACAAGCTCCTTAACTACACTTATGATATGGTTGTATTTTTCATTGTCTGATTTGTTATAGATGATTACTAACTTATTTTTTATTCTATCATATAACTCGCTATCTGATATATTTTCTTCTAGTTTGACTTCATTCTTGTCACAATAGAGTAATAGGACTTGACTATTGTCTTTAATCAACTTTGAAGAAAGCAATCCTATGTCTCTTTCTTTCCAACGATTGTTTTCTAATACTTTACATTTGTTTTCCTTGGTATAGACTATGTTATTGTTTTCGGGAAAGTTTTTATCAAAATGTTTCTTTTCTATGTACATGGGGAGTGTGTTCATGCCAGCCATTAGCATTTTAATGATGTCATCGTCTGTAATATGATCAATTCTCTCGCTTCCAAAATTGTTTATAATAATATTGTTATTTTGATTTTGTATATTGTTTTGATTCTGGATATTGTTTTGCGTATTTATAAAATTCTGTGGGTTTGGTTCTCTTGCATGAATAATACTTCTTGCTTTGCAATTGTTAGCTTTTATATGTCTAGCTTTATTATGTCTATTTGTGAAAGAGATCATACATTTCGAACATGTTAATTCATCTATACCTCTGCATTTTAATTGATGTGTTTCTAAATATTTTTTTGTCTTATACATCTTATTACATTTTTTACATTTTAATAGAGGGATAACATTTTCTTCATTTGGGATAACATTTTCTTCATTTGGGATAACATTTTCTTCATTTGGGATAACATTTTCTTCATTTGGGATAACATTTTGTTCATATTTTGCTATTATGCTATTTTCTGTTTTAGTACAATGTTTGTTATTGATATGCTTTTGTAAATTGTATTTTCTGTCTGAAAAGTAGATACAATATTTACATTGAAATATTATCATTACTACTTCTTACTAATGTTATTAAATTTAGCTAATAAAATGTCTTTATATATTACTACCTCCCAGACCATGATTTTACTATTTTTACCCCCTCTCTCCCCCCCCTCCCTAGAATTTTTAGAAAAATAAAATATTCTTTCAACTTAATACAATTTTCAAAAATATTGAAGGAGAGTACATGTCAGACAGAATCTTAGAACTTTATGAAACTTTTATTTATTTTTAGAAATTGTATACATATGTACTCTCTTTCCTTCAATAAATAATAAAAATAACCTAAACCCAAATGAATATATACTTATTCAAGTGGTGACGATGTAATAGTCATACCACAATATTCAACTGCTTCGGCACTATAATCTTTTTTCTGATATATACCAACATTGATAGATTCTTCCAAAATCCATTTGAAATTCTCCCAAAATTCAGGTGTATGACCGACACTTTCAGTAGCAATATGTGATAGTTCATGTAAAACTACAAACATCATAGTATTGATATCCATCATTTTATCCTTGTTTCGCAAACAAAGCACTATTTGCTCACCTTTATTGATAGAGTAACTCGTATATCCTGAATTTTCGACACCTTCTTTTAGATTATTCGGATTGAAATTTTCCTTCAACATTATGATACGCGAATCATCAGCAGGTGTGGTTTTTATTAGATGATCCACAAGTAATATGAGTCTTTGACGAATTGTAGCAATTAAATTAGCGGCTTCTTGTGCGTCGCTCTTATCTTGTACAAGATATTCCTTGTTATCAACAGTGCTCTTTACAGATTCCAAATGTTCACTATAAAAAGTTGTATAAGCAAGATAAGATACTAATATAGTTGTTGATATTATAAGTAATCCTTCTAAACCCACTTTCATATAAGTTTTGTGCTTCTATCTAAATGAAAAATAAAAAAATGATACTTAAACTTTAAATATGTCATTATTACTATAATGGACTTTCCTAGAAAGGAATCTCCTGAGTTAGATGTCGAAAAGGCACTAAAATTCCAGATTGTCGATTGGTATATTCCCGAGAATGACAGAAATAGACCCAAACCAGAGACCCCTGAAGAAGCAGAATTATATACAATGATTGTATATGGATCTACTGAAGATGGCATCACGGTAAGTGCGAGAATTAGTGGTTATGAACCCTACTTCTATGTCAAACCTCCAGAGTCATGGGAAGAGTTTTCTGACAGTAGATTCAATATCGAAGTGTCCAAATTGAAGAGCATCATCAAGGAAGAGAAGTATCTCTGTATCTTCAGGCGCGACGGTAGAGAAACAAAATATAACAAGAAGATTATCGCAAACGGATATGAAACTCATCTGAATGACGTCAAAGTTGTAAAGAAGAAGGATTTCTGGGGATTTACCAACAATATTGACTTCCGATTTATCAAAATATCTGTGAAATCTCTTATGATGTATAACAATCTCAAATACTACTTTGATTCGCGTAAAAAGGAGGGTTTCAAAATGTACGAAAGCAATATTGACCCCTTCTTAAGATATACACACGAACGCGATATCAAGCCATGTGGATGGGTGTCTATCGTAGATTATGAAGAAGAAGAAAATCAAGATTATTTTACAAGATGCGATTACAACATACATACAGATCATCAAAATGTTGATCCCATCGTCGTTAATAGCATTGCTCCTCTTCTCATAGCATCATTTGATATTGAATGTACAAGTAGTCACGGTGATTTCCCTGTCCCTATAAAGGATTATCGTAAAGTTGCTCAGGACCTCGCTAACGTTGCAAAAGCAGGTTATGATATCACAGAAGAATTCATCCTCTATTGGTTTGAAACAATGTATACTCAAGATGCCATTATCGACGACGATATCAAAATCAATAAGGTATATCCCAAGAGAACAGTTGATTTTAACAAGATCAAAGATAAGATCATCAAAGAATCTTCTAAAATAATCGCTCTTCTTAACGAAATTTCAATAATAGCTGTTGATTCTGATGGTGATAATGACGAAGAAATTCAACCTGTAGCAAAGATGACGGTTAAACAACAAAATATCATTGAAGCTAAATTAAACGATATTCTTTCAAGAATTTTACCTCCATTGAAAGGCGACAAGATTATTCAGATTGGGACGACTGTTCACAAGTATGGATCAGAAGAGATAATCTATAAAAATATCATTTCTCTTAATTCATGTGACGATATAGAAGATACTGATGTCGTTTCGTGTAAAACAGAAAAACAGGTCATATTGGAATGGAAAAAGCTAATGGCGCGACTTAACCCTGATATTCTCACTGGTTATAACATATTCGGTTTTGATATGGAATATATATGGGCACGTGCCATTGAAAACGATATCGTTGACGAGTTCGCAACGGGTCTTGGTAGAAATCTCATGAGAAAGTCTACTCTCATTCGTCAAGAACTATCATCATCTGCTCTTGGTGAAAACATTCTCAAATACTTTGACATTGATGGCACTGTATGTATTGACCTCTTCAAAGTAATGCAGAGAGAACATAAATTAGACAGTTATAAACTAGATAATGTTGCTCAGGTTTTCATCGGTGATCGTAAAGATGACTTGAAGCCACATGAAATCTTTCAAAAATTCAAGGGATCTTCTGAAGACAGATGTGTTATTGCGAAATACTGTATTCAGGATTGTGCTCTTGTCAATCGTTTGTTACACAAATTGAAAATTCTTGAAAATAATATTGGTATGGGAAATGTTTGTCTTGTTCCACTCAACTTCCTCTTCAGGAGGGGTCAAGGAATCAAGATCTTCTCTCTCGTTGCCAAACAATGTATGGATCGCGGTTACCTAATTCCAGTCAATAAATTCTCCGATTTATCAGATATTGATGTAGACGGATATGAGGGTGCTGTTGTTCTAGAACCAAAAGAAGGCATTTATTTGGATGATCCAATTGTTGTATTTGATTACGGATCATTGTATCCATCATCTATGATTGCCAGAAATTTATCACATGATTGTTATGTCATGAATCCAAAATATCACGTCCCTTGTCCAAACGTTGAATTCACTACTGTATCTTATGATCTTTATGAAGGTCTTGGTGATAAAAAACGTAAGACTGGTGTAAAAGAATGCGTGTTCGCGCAATATAAAGATGGTAAGAAAGGTATCATATCAGACATCTTGTGTATGCTTTTACAAGAACGCAAGAATACCAGGAAAAAAATGGAATACGAAACAATTATCAAAAAAGACAAGACTATCATTTCAGGTGTTGTTTCAGAAAAAGACGATGACTACGAAGTATACGATATTGATAAGAACATAAAAACACTTATTGCAAAATCAGATTTTGAATCAAAGCATGTTACTTTCAATATCTTTGAACAGGATGTTTTCGATGCTTTACAGCTCGCATATAAAATCACAGCCAATTCATTGTATGGTCAGATAGGTGCCAAGACTTCTCCTATATATTTGAAGGACATCGCAGCATGTACCACAGCAACTGGACGAGAGATGATTATGCTTGCCAAAAATTTTGTGGAGACAAAATACAACGCTGAAGTAATCTATGGTGATAGTGTAATGCCTCATACTCCTATTACTTACAAAACAGATGACCAAATCTTTGTATCAACATTTGAAAAGTTTAATGGTCAATGGACGTCGTATCAGAACTTCAAGCCATATGATACGGATAGATTTAACAAAGAACAGACCATGCCTATAAATACATCAGTATGGACACACAATGGTTGGTCAAAAATAAGAAGAATTATCCGTCACAAGACTGTGAAAAAAATATATAGGGTTGTTACACAATCTGGTATCGTAGATGTAACAGAGGATCATAGTTTACTTGATCATAACGTGAATATCGTCAAACCAGGGGAATGCGTGGTAGGACAAAAGCTTTTACATTCACAACCTGTTTTCAGCAAATATCAAAATAACGTTGATAAATACCAGGCTTATATTTATGGGCAATTTGTTGGAAAAGGTAAGGTGTTTCATTGTTATTGTGAGGATGGCACAAAATATTTGTGGGAAATAAATAACAACGACTTCAGTAAACTTGTCATCTGTAGAGAATATCTTGAAAAGGTAGAAAATCTCAAGTTTGACATTACAGTTGATGAAAACATATATAATAGCAACAAATACAAATTAATTATACAAGATGGTCAATCTAATAAGAATGTAAATACATTTGTGGCAAAATATTATCAATGTTATCACAACAAGAACGTAAAGATTGTTCCACATTGTGTGCTAAACAGTTCCAACGAAGTCAAACAAGCTTTCAAAGATGGCCTAGATGATGCTATTGATCATAATTATGTAATCTCCTCACAAATTACAGCACAATCATATATCGTTCTATTCCAGATGCTGGGGTTGTGTTGTGAAATGCTGTACGACCGAAATACAATCACTGTAAAATATGGATCAGATATCAGTGATGGCAAAATCAAAGAACTATTTGTGCTATACGATTCATATGACGGGTATGTATATGATATAGAAACAGAAGAGGGTGTTTTTCATGGAGGAGTAGGTAATATGATATTGAAGAATACTGACTCTATTTTCTGTAAATTTCCTTTGAAAGATGAAAATGGCGTAAGTATATCAGGTAAGAATTCGTTGAAATACGCTATCGAAATCGGTAAACACGTGGAGAAGAATATTGTATCTATTATGCCTTCTCCTCAAAAACTCAACTATGAGAAATCTATGTATCCATTCATCTTATTCACTAAGAAGCGATATGTTGGTAATCTCTATGAAATGGATACTACAAAATTCAAACAAAAATCAATGGGTATTGCATTGAAACGTCGCGATAATGCTCCAATAGTTAAAAAGATATATGGTGGCATAATTGATCTATTGTTGAATAAACAGGATTTGGATGCTTCAATTAAGTTCTTGAAGGACGAACTGTTAAACCTTGTTCAAGGTAAGACACCTATTACAGATCTTATAATATCCAAGAGTCTCAGGGCTTCCTATAAAGATCCTACAAAAATCTCTCACAAGGTCTTAGCAGATAGAATAGGGGAAAGGGATCCTGGAAACAAACCACAAGTCAATGACCGCATACCATTCGTGTATATCAAAGTAGAAAATTCATCCGGTCTTCAGGGGGATCGCATAGAGAACCCTGATTACATCATAGAACAAGGGTTACAACCAGATTCGTTACATTACATCACAAATCAAATTATGAATCCTGTGTTACAATTGTATGCGTTGTGTCTGAGTCAATTGCCGCACTATGATAAGGGAAAGGATTATTGGGAAGGTGTTGACTATGAACTGAGACAGAAACCGATGTATCAGGATGCTGGTAAACGCAAGAACAGATTAGACAATCTCAAACTCAACATGGTAAAAGAACTATTATTTGACGAATTCATATTGATGCTTACGGGTCCAAAAGCGAAGAAGGATAGGAAAACAAATAGCAAAATTACTATATGTGAGGAAGAATTCTCCAAACAGATGCAACACATCAGTGAGAACTGTAAGGAGTCAAAAACACAGGAAGACGTGAGCCAATACGAGATAATGAAGGCTGACATAAAAGTTACTAAAAAGAAATCTGGAAATATAGAGGCCATTGCCAAAATCACTAAGGGCAAGAAAAGCATTTGGCAATACAAGAATGAAGAATGTGTTGATAAGGATAAGGAGATTATTACCATCATCGGGTTAATGGTAGAATTCGCAAAAGAAAATAAATATAAACTGGAAATCAAAGTAAACCACAAACAATTTGTAACAGAATATTCAAGTAGTGTAATATATTATTGTGACCTTGAGAAGGCATCTGTTGGTGGAGAAAATATCGTTCGTGATACTATAAATTCTATTGATGTAGGTTCGTATAAAATCGTAAGTTCAATATTTAAATACGAGAAGATATTGATAATTCGTCAATACTTTACAATACTTAAATAACGAATGAAGTAATAATGTATATATTTTTCTATATTTTTTATTATATAAGAATGACAGAATAACAAATACTATTTATGTATTTATCGAACAAAATTACAGAAGAAGGGGCGGGTGCTCAGTATCAGAGGGCAATAGGTCTATATGCTATATGTAAGAAGAATGATAATCTCAAATATATTCATAACAAAATAACAGTCGGGCATAATTATGATAATGACGAACATTGGGATGATAAATGGGATCATTTCTTTGGACTGAGTGAAATATCTTGTAAAGAAGAGATTGATAAAGATATTGAAGTTGAAGAGACATTTTACTTGAATGATGACCATTGCAACCAGCTTCATCTAAATAAAATAGTGAAGACATTTTTACCTTATAATATAACAGAACAGAACATAGACAATTTTTTTGATAGTGATTGTTTAGGTGAATTAAGAAATATATATTCTAGAAATAATGCTGACAGAAAACTTTTCTTATTTGACAATGATAGTGTTAACATAGCTATTCACATTCGTGTTTCAAATGAATATGATGATGTTGATGAAATCAAGCTTTTCTCGCAAAATCGCACCGATGGAAGATTTTGTGGTCAAGATACATACCTTCTAATGATTCAAAAACTCAAATTACAATATCCTTCTTCTAAAATACACATTTTTACACAAAGCAATTTTTATCAAAGACATTCATCACTAATTGATTTACAGGATGTAATTATACATACTGATGTTAATGCTATTGATTCATTTCACCATATGTCTAATGCTGATGTTTTTGTTATGTCTAAAAGTTCATTTAGTTATGTAGCTGGTCTTTACAATACAAAAACAGTGATATATATGCCTTTTTGGCACCAGCCACTAAGTTCATGGCAAATATTTAACAGTGAATAAAGTTTTGATATAAAAATATATGGTTTCAATATAGCATAATGAAAGAACAAATTACAGAAAAATCTTTATATTCCATTGTGAAAAATAATTATACGCAACATAAATATGTCAAACCTCCAACAAAGCAACAACATGATGAATTTAATATATTTAAGTGTCTGTGTTTGTGATGAAAGTATATAAAACTTTCTTCTTATCTATGTATAGAATAGGTACTATGTCATCAATGTATTCTTCGCATACGCCTTACGCGCCTCCATCACAAAACCAACCAGCATTTCAATATCAGCAAAATACAGAGCCTTCTCCCCCAAATCCAATAATGTATATTACTCCTCGTCAGATTAATGAAACCCTTCACCCTGAATTAGTCCAATGTGGTGTAGTATATGCTTCTGATCCTCCTCAGTTTTACCCTATACATACTCAACAACCTATCCAATATATCGTTGATTATACAAGTGTTCCACCTCAGGGTGAACAATCAAGAGATCTATCACATATTTTAAATACTGTCAATTCTCTAACAGAAGAACGTCTCAATGAGCTCAAAGCGAAGATTGATCAACTTGAACAACAGCTAACTGACCAAGTTGAGGCAAAAATCAAACGTTGTTGCTTGCTTTTCTAAGCAACAAAAAAATATTTTTTTCAAGTTTTTAAATTTGGATGGTGGATGGATACCACATTTTGTTCTTATACAGTGGACTTATTTTTATAGTTTTATCTTACTTGAAACGATCCAACTCTGGAAGAACTTCTTTGACGACGATGTGATTAAGAACAGTTGTATATACGTTGTCCACACCAGCGTCATCAATGAAGTCGTTGTAACTCCTCCAACAATTATCTGCAGAGATTCTAGGAAGTTCTTGAAGGAGCTTAGTCATACCGTACTTGCTAACAATAGCAAGCCTATCTGCCTCAGTAAGAGTCTTCTCCAGATAGTCATTAAGCCAAGCATAAGTGTCGTAGTGATCGTTAAGAAATTTTTTTTGATCGATCTCACTCATAGAGTTGAAGTAAGTGTCATAGTCAGTGCGAATGGTCTGGTAGATGTCAGTGTTCTGGATCATTGCTGATTATACTTTGTCAGTATGATGAACTTTCTTAGGTAAGGTGTCATTTTTTTGGATATTTGCGACTTTTTGATGCAGATGTATATAGGGAAAATCTTCACTCTACTGAGACTCACTGACCCACCTACTTGAAATGATCACATTGGGCTACAAACATTATCTGAGAAGAAGGACTAATCATTTTTATACAAAATGTAAATATTGTAAAATTTTATTTGCCTTTTCTTTACCAACCTTATCTATTTGTGTTAATGTCTTTATTTTGTCAGGTGATTCTTCAAGAGCTTTGATGAATTCTCTCATATTTGGATAGATATTCTGTATATATTTAGCGATCGTAGCCGAAATCGTAGGGATTTGTGAAAGTTGCATAACAAAACAATTATCAGGATTAATGTTATTACTTTTCTTCATTTTGATACAATCAATGTACGATTCTTGTGTCAATGCTGTCTTAGTACTAAACTTGTCTGGTTTATCAATTATTTTTGCGCACAATGATAAGATAAAAGTACATGTATCCTCTACATTTCTAGTAAATACCATATGAATATTATCACGATACATAGAATACATATAGATACTAGAAAGTAAGTCTTGATTCCTCTGATTCCTTGATGATAATATGTCGTCTCCTTCAATAATATACGTGATGTCACTACAACCACTTGACAACAATCTCATCTTTTGCTCCTTGTATCTACCATCTTTCACAGATGACAGCATATCACTAACAGTTTTCCTTTCAATTATTATATTCTTTGCCCCTGAACAAATATGAATATCACCAATATCTAATTGTTTAGTCTCTATCATCAACAGACTTGTATATTTGTCTAGATCTCTTGCTTTTATACATGAAATGAGAGCATTTTCTCTTGTATCTAAAAAGAGATTTAACATGGTCTTCGCTTATATATTATATAGGTTATTGGTTTATATAAGTTAGTAATATTGAATCATGTTTTCAAGAACTAAATGAGGGTGATAAAATTTATGTGATATTTTTGGATTTATTCCAATCCTAACATAATCTTGATTCATTTTTAATACCAAGCTTAATACAATAGCCTTTGCTGTCGTACAGTTTGTGTAACTTTTCAATATGCTATAACAATATGTAAAGATATCCTTGTCAGACATGTCCATCACAAATAATATATCTATAGAATCTTTTGATCTCATTTCTTCCAAATCTTCCATTTTTGTTACAACCCTGATACTTTTATTTTTACACAACATATATGTCATAATATCATTCCGATTTTTGATATAATCAAGAATATATCTGTCAAATATGCGAACATCGTCGTCATCATCAAAAGCTGTGTCGCCGTTATCAAAACTATCATCTTCCACAAATTTATCATACAACACTTGATTGAACTTAGATTTATCAGTGTATTTATGATATGTGTTTTTCATATGTTTGATATACAGAAGAGTGTCTATTTTCATCTGTTTTTCTTCATCTTTACTTAATATCTTTGCTTTGCCACCAGTAAGATCTTCTTCCAAAGTTATTCTACCCATAGGTTTTATTCTTCTAGTGTTAGTGATATCTGTGTTTAAATAATTATAAGTTTTCACTTTTACACACGTCAAAAACTTATCTATTAATTTAAACATTATTCTATATATTTGATATTATTTTATATAGGAAGTCACATTAGATAGTATTTATAATAAATGGTGGTTCATATGATGCAGAACGTCCTAAACATATATTATCATTTTCATCAAAACATTTTTCCAATAAATGTTTTTCATATTCATTGATATCTTCATTGGTACCACATGAGCTTATATAGCAACTAATGATATCTGTAAACGATGGTCTACATGATTGATATAATGACAAGGTTTTGACAGTTTCCTTGTATTGAACATTATCAAACATACTTTATCATATAAATGTAAAATAATTATATTATATTCTTCCTGCCAATATATAGAAAAATGGCAACAAAATTCAAGAATACTTCAAAGGCTACTAAGACTTCAAACAAATCTAAGAGTTTGAAGAGATCAACGCGTAAAAATGGCTCAGGTGTTAGTCAAAGGGATATTGATAAAGCTAACATGAGATTACGAAATTATATAGATAGAGATACAGATTCGCTGGGTTATAATAATAATGTAAGAGAACAACAGCAATATGTCAAAAAAATGGAAATTATGTATAGAAATAAAAAAGAATTCAACGCAAAACAATACCAGGATTATGCTAAACAAATACAAAATGGTAAAAATGTAAAAATACCTTTGCGTCAAAGATTCAATCCATTTTCCAGTCACGGTAGAAATTTGAACGCATTACACCGTTCACAATATTCTAATGTCAATAGACATGGTGGGGAAACCAAGAAAAAAACTGCTAAAAGGACATCCAAAAAAATAGCAAAAAATGCAATAATAAAGTGTTAACAAAATGATAGTATAATGACAATTATAACTTAGTCATACTTATTCTAATTCCATTTGAACAATAGAATGTTCTATAAATACTATCAATGCGCATTTTATCTATATTGTTTGTTGTTTCACACCAATCTATATATTCTTGGCGAGAAGATTCCGTCAAAGTATATTTTTCACTATCATCATCTTCAGATACTTTCCAATATTTTGAAATATTTTCGGAAAATATAATGGAATCATCTTTGTGTAATGCGTAATATTCAAGAATGGTATTATATAACTCTCTATGCTTTTTTTTGTCTTCTTTGGAACCTTCCTGACAAGACTTACAATATTCCTTGTGTGTTTTCCAATCGCCTTTTTGACATTCTTTAGAACAATAATGGACTACATTACAGCTAGAACATTTAGACAATTTGTCATCACTTTTGAAACAATATTGGCATCTTCTTATTGTTGTAATTGTTTTTGTCCATTTTACCTGAATCATTGGTGTAATATCTTCATCTATACCTTGATCCCTAATGTATTGTCTTATTTGATCTATATTATGTAATCCACTTGCTTTCATTACAATTGTTGATTCGTTATAATCTTCCTGAGACATTTCGCTTTTAATCAAAAATAATAATCATATACAAGATATCATTTTTTCAATGTAACATCATGTTCATGAAAAAAATATATATGCTTCATCTGATGATTTCATACACAGTATTACATACATATAATTTATTATATAGAATTAGAATATCAATGAATTTGGAAGTTCAGCCACAAAATTGGGTATTACCTAACAGAATAGGTTATAGCAAATATACATTGAAAACATTTCATCCTTCTAAATACCCTAAGAAACAAGATAGTAAGCAAGGCTGTGCTTGTTCAAATGATGTTTGTGAAATTCCATCAGAAGCAGTATCACTGTTTCCACAACAAAGAATAGTGAGAGATTTCATCCAAGTTAATAGCCCTTATAGAGGAATTCTTTTATATCACGAACTAGGTTCTGGTAAATCGGCTGCCTCAATCGCCGCTGCTGAAGGATATGTTGGAAAGAAACAAGTATTTGTTATGACACCTGCATCATTGGCTCAAAACTATGAGAATGAGTTGATGAAAATATCAAAGATTGGCCTAAATATGAAGAAGTCATGGACACAACTTAAAGTAGGCACTGATGACATTACCAAAAAATTATTATTATATAATTACGCCATCTCACATACTTTTATAAAAAAAGACAGACTTGTATGGGTTCCATTATATAATGATGATCTCCCGTATGCTGAAACAGTTGTGAAAGAAAAAAAATATTCTTCACTTTCACCTGATGAAAGAATCAAGATAGATTTGACTATGTCTCACATTATAAAGAACAGGTATTCATTTATAAGCTACAATGGCCTTACACAAAAAATGGTGAAGGATATCGCAAAAGTAGGATTTGACAATTCGTTTGTAATCATAGATGAAGCACACAATTTCATTAGCCGTGTAGTGAATGGTTCTAAATTAGCAAGAAGCATCTATAACAGTATAATGTCTGCTGTTGACTGTAAACTTGTATTACTCTCTGGGACACCTATCATTAATAACCCATATGAAATAGCTACCCTCATCAATCTGATTAGAGGACCTATGAAGGTATATAATCTTAAACTATTAAAGAATTCTATAGAACCAACCGACTCATTGTTGAAAGAAAATCTTCTTGAAAAAAATCTATTAAAATATGTTGATGAAATAAATTTCAATCAAAATGACAAGACCATAAATGTTTCTCTATTACCAGAGGGATATGTAAGGAAACCAGGAACAGAATTTGAAAATATAGTAGAAATTTGGAATATGAAACCAAGTAAAGTTATTCAATACATTATAGAGTCATTCAATGGTGTCAAAAATCTAAGAGTTGGTAAAATATCTACATCGTCAAGTTACTATGCTCTCCCAAATAAAAAGGAAGAATTTGATGATAAATTCATAGATATGTCCGACCTTGAAAATCCTATGACCAAAAACTTAGACCTTTTTCAAAGACGCATTTTAGGATCACTCAGTTACTATAAAACTACAGGAACTGAATATTTCCCTACAGTAACTGCTAATAACATTCAACTACTTCCAATGACAAATCATCAACTCCAACAGTATGGTGATGTAAGAACCAAAGAAAGATCAATGGACAATGCCAAAAAAATGCATAATAATGGAGTATTGTCTGAAAAATCATCTGTTTACCGTGCGTTCAGCAGAATGATATGTAATTTTGCGTTTCCAGAGAATATAAAACGTGTATTCCCACAAGATGTAAGAAAATTACACAAATTAATGAATAAACAGCTTGATGCAGACGATGATTCAGATGACGAAGAAGTAAATGACAAAGAGAAAAAACAATTATTAAAAAAATCAAAAGAAGATTATGAATCAATATTGGACAAAGCAGTTAATGAACTTGTAGCAGGTGATTATCTTGATAGAGATAAACTTAAAACGTTATATAGTCCAAAATATGCCAGAATGTTAGAAGATATAGAGGGATCACCTGGGTCTGTATTGATATATTCTCAATTCAGATCTATTGAAGGCCTAGGAATATTTTCAAAGGTTCTTGATAGAGATGGTTATAGGGAGATAGTTGTGAAAAAGATAGGTGAAGAATATGTTTTTGAAGATTTAAGCATATTTGACAAAAAATACGACAACAAACGTTATGTGATATTCAATAGTGATAGGACTAAAACTAATATACTCATGAATCTTTTCAATGGATCTTTTAGTCTATTACCAGATAGTATCACAAAACAATTAAAGAATATTAATAGGGAAGAGGGTCATAAAGATCAACTATATGGTAAATTGGTAAAAATTATGATGATTACTCAATCAGGCGCAGAAGGTATTTCTTTAAAAAATGTACGAAGAGTTCTTATAATGGAATATTTTTGGAATGCTGTGAGAATCAGTCAGGTAATTGGAAGAGCAGTGAGAACATGTTCTCACGAGATGCTTCCTGTTGATCAGAGAAATGTTCAGATATTTACTTATATCATGAAATTTACAAAACAACAAATGGAAAAAGATTTCACACTGCGAACACTTGACAAAAGCCTGACAACTGATCAACACATTTTACAGATCGCTACTAAAAAGGAAGATATCATTAACCAATTTTTGAATATGTTGAAGGCTACATCTTTTGATTGTATTATCAATTCTGTTCAAAATAAGCCGTCTGAAAATGGATACAAATGTTATAATTGGGCGATTAACAGTAACGACAATGATCTTAGCTATACTGAAAATATACAATCAGATGGTAATATCCAGAAGCATCAGAAATATCAGGTGATGCGTAAAAATAAGGGAATAGTCGTTGCTAGAGATGGTATCAAATATGTAATGCTTAACAATAAATTATATGACTATTTCAGCTACAAAAATGCAGGAATATTGATACCTATATAAAGTTTTATAACAATAATATATAAAAAGTTTCATAACAATATGATCGGATTTATTATTTTACGACACGTCGTCAGCAATGAATCAAATAGCTATTGGAAGGAATGCTATAAGTGTATTCGTAGATTTTATGATAATCCTATATTGATTGTTGATGATTTCAGTAATGAATTTTTGAATGAAGATATAGATCTTATTAATTGTACTGTTGTATATGATACTGAATATAAAGGATCTGGTATAGCATTACCCTATTATTATTTTCATAAGATGAAGCCATTTGATCAAGCTATTATCATTCATGATACAGCCTTTATTCAAAAGAAGATAGATTTTGAGTTGACAGAAGAAGAGAACATTCGTTTCATATGGTCATATGATAAGATGGAGTTTATTAACACACTTGATGTAAATTTACACCACTTGTGTAATAATATGATAGGATACATGGATATGATGAAACTAATACATGATGATGTTAGAGAATATGAAGGATGTTTTGGAGGAATGTGTGTAATCAAATGGGATTTTCTTGATAAGATTGCGAATGAACATAAATTATTCGAGGATACATTACAAATAATAAATGAAAAAAAGGACAGAAAAGCATTCGAGAAATTGATTTCACTATTAGCTTATAATAGCGATGATAATATGACTAGTTCATATTTTGGTAATTTCACAAAGTATAGTAGCAATCTTAGTGTGACTTATACAGAATACATGACCGGATATTATTCCGATTATCCTGTCATAAAAGTCTCAACTGGTAGATAAGATTTGTTAGGATATTGAACGTATTTTACAAAAAATGAATAATTGTTAATATTTTTTTAGTATCTCTTTATAATGAGCACATGTGAATCTATGGAATTGGATATGGAAATTGATGATCTTTGTGGTTGTTTCAATACGGTAAATGTCACACAATCACATCACGACAATAATGATCTTATCACATATATCACGAATCTTGATATTGATCACGAGATCAAGAATACAATAGAGAATTTGATTTACAATGATAACTATAGCAGCTATGCTAATATCTATGACATTTGCGTGGAGAACAACATTGAATTACCCCCTTTGTAATCAATATGTTATTGAACTATTTTTGTAGAATTTATATATAATATATATTCTGTCATGGTCAACGACCAAAACATTATATTCAGCAATATAGTGACATTGCTAAAAAATATAAAACAAACCATTATATATGTAGAATTCAAGTTCATAATTATATAATGGTTTTTGTCTTTAGATTAAGATAAATAAGTGATATGGCATATGCTATATATAAAAATAGTTAAAGATATTTTTATATGATCAGAAGATATCTTAGTATATGCGAAGGGGATATCAAAATAATATTATTAGGGATTATATCTGGAAGCATTGCATCATTTTATGGTGTATACGTTAATGAACATATGAGTAGAATGTTACAAGGTGATGTTTCATCAGATAGACTTTTTTTGTTGTTTAAAACTACTTTAATAAGCATAATGACTTCTTCTTTAAGAGGGTCGTGCTTTACCTATTCTCAGAAATGTATGAATCATAGATTGAGATGTATCATATTTAACAAACTTCTTTATCAATCATCAAAATATTATGAGACCACGCCTGTTAGTTCTTTGTTGGAAACGGCAACTAATGATGTACGTATCGTATCAGATATGATTTCCTTGAATATAAATGTTATAAGCAGATCTGTTATAAGTTTGATGATAACATTTTGGCTTCTTGTAAATATATCATGGAAACTTACGATGATTGTAGGAATTATATTACCTATAAATTTTTTGATATCAAATTGCTATGATAAAATTCATGAAAGGACAATGATAGGATTTGAAAATGCTAATAATCTATTAAATACATATGTTCATGAGGCTATATCGCATATTTCTATTATAAAAACATTTGCTAATGAAGACATATCACGTGATAAACAATATTTATTAAGTTCAAATGTAGCGAAATATTATTATAATGAGAGTATTATATATGCTTTCAATGTATTTATAATATTTAATATGCCTACAATTACAACGATATTAGTCATTCTTATTGCTAATTATTTTCAGATAAAGGATGGTTTAATAGCCTTTATATTACATAATCAGGGATTATATGGAACAATTAAACAGATTATTGATTATCGGAATGAATTTATAAAATGTAGAGAACCGTATAAAAGGATACTAACTATTTTGGACAGCGAAGTTAATGAAAATGGATATTATATTCCAGAAAATGATATTAATGGTTCTATTGAATTTAATAGTTTGACGTTTAAATATCAAAACTCCGAAGGATATGTGCTAGATAATCTTAACTTCCGTATTCGCGATGGTGAAAAAATTGCCATTATTGGTGCTTCAGGATCTGGTAAAAGCACAATAGCTAAATTATTGATAGGTATGTTGACTACATATGAAGGTAATATCATAATAGATGCCATTGATATTAAGTATTATGATAACAAATGGTTAAAAAATCAGATAGGGTATGTAGCACAAGATAGTATATTGTTTTCAGATACTATAGAAAATAATATAGCATTTGGTTTAGATGATTTTACAACTCAGGATGTCATTAATGCAGCAAAAATGGCAAATGCTCATGAATTCATAGATAAGTTGCCTAATAAATATCAGACAAAACTAGAAGGCACAGAATTAAGTTCATTATCAGGGGGACAAAAACAAAGAATTTGTATAGCAAGAGCTCTTGTAAGGAAACCTAAAATAATAATATTTGACGAAGCCACTTCAGCATTAGATCCATATTGTGAGGAAATAGTTCAATCAACAATAAAGGAATGTGTTTGTATGTATAAGTCTACTGTCATTATAGTAGCACATAGACAATCTGCTCTTGAAATTGCAGATAAAATATATAAATTGGAAGACTCCGAACTAAAACTTCAAGAAAAAAAATTGTGAGTACATATGTAGTCAATCTATGAATTTATATATAAATTGTAAGAAATTTGAAAATATTTATGAATATGTACTCTCCTAAGTCAAGGCGAAAAAGAAAAAAATGATTCAAGTGATACGATATCATTACATCATTCTAATATGAACACCATCTTTATTGACGTAGAAACATCTGGACTCCCATCTTTTAGGGGATTCAATAATTACCATCATCCTTCAAAACTCTTCTACTACAAAGATGCCAGGATGATTGAGTTAGCATACATCATATATGATTGTAATAACAAACTTGTAAAAAAAGTAGAGAAACTCATCAAGCCAGTTGATTATACTATTGAAAACTCACAATTTCACGGAATTACAACTGAGATGGCATTGGAAAAAGGTGAAGATATTTCAACAGTTCTAGATCAGTTTTATAAAGACCTAGATAATGTAGACACTATCATTGCTCATAATATCAACTTTGACAAAAACATCATCTTGTCTGAATGCTACAGACAAAAGAAAAAGAACCTTATCAAACACTTTGAATCAATTGAAAGGATATGTACAATGGATCTTGGTAAGACATATATGAATTCTCGTAAATATCCAAAGTTGACAGAGTTATATGAACACATCTTTGGACAACCCATCGTACAAGAACACCGAGCTTTGTCTGATACTCAAATATGTGCTGATTGTTATCATGAAATGATTAAACAAGAAGATGATGAAATTAACAATTGATCTAATAACAAATGAAAAACATCAAAATTTATTTTTTATTTAGTATATGTAAATTCAAACTAGGATTAATTGAATGTCTCGTTGTATATTTCGCAAGATGCATGGTGTTGGATCTAAATGTAAATGTAAGGCATTACAAGGAAATTACTGTAAGAGACATAAAGACAATCATAATTATATATTTGAAGTGATGGATAAATCATTATCAGGAAATGTAATAACATTAATAGATGAGTTATATGATATTTTTACTTATATATATGATAATGAGCTCTATGATACTTTTTATTCTTGTGCAGAAAACGACGAAGATGAAGAGAATGGTAAGAATATATTTACTACAACTGTTTATTATTTATTCACAAAGCAACAACTTCTACCTATTATACATAACAAAATTAAAGTAGGGAATAAAACTACAAAAATGAAAATAATAGCTGTCTTATTCGATGTATTCAAGAATACACACATACTTTCAAAAGATATAGGTGCTATTGCTAAGATCATGAAAATACAGAAATTTTATAAAAGAAGGCTTTATAAAGATATATGTCTATACAATGATATGGAAAGTGAAAATGATGTTGATCCATTCACATATGAAAATATAAAAGATATTCCATTTGAAAATAGATTTGGTTATAAGGATAAATATGGTCATATATATATATTTGACGCAATTGAGTTTGAATATTTTGTGAGGAAAAATGGTGCCTGGAATCCATATACCAAGGAACCATTGTCTGATAATATCACGAAAAGACTATATATGATCATCAAGAATAATAAACTCGCACTTAAGAAAGATGATGAATTTCATTGGATGACGCCTCTACACGCATATACAGATGTGTCACATAAAATGGAAAAGATGGGATTTTATAACAATGTGACTTGGTTTGAAAAATTATCATATAGTTCATGTTTGAATGTGATAAAAGTTTATCAAAATATTTGTGTTAATATTCCTAACGTCACAATGTTTTTCCCACCTACATTCAAACTTTCAGAAGAAAATTATGTTTTTGAGTTTTGTAAAGAAACCATCAATATGTTCAATGAAGCAGATAACAATTTTTTACTTTGTTGTAATTTCATCAAGGCTATTTCATTATATATAGATGAGTTTTATCATAATCTGCCTATGTGGCTACTAAATATTGAATCGTCTATAACCTTCCCAGATAGACTACGACCAATTCTTCATTATCAGGATGAAGGCGAGTATAACACACACATGGATGGTATTTTTTTGTTATATGTCCAGACTTTATTAGAAGACATTGTTTAATTGTTTTTATAGTAATAATTATTTTATTACATAGTATAAAAGAGTAATATGATACCATATATCAATACACAGGAAGTACCTATTGAAAATGTAGGCGAAGGTAAAAAGAAGAAAATGGATGATTTTCAATATATGTATAAGCTAAGATCTGCAGTTTGTGTATTTATACTATTTTTGTTATTGTCCAACAAAGTTGCTTATAAGGTTTTAGATATAATAGCAAAAGTATTCTCCAACAATATAAATATTATAGATGATCAAGAAAATCCACAGTTTATGGGAACATTCATTATGGCTGTCATAATAGCATTTGTTATATTTGTGTTTTAAATACCAAAAATGGTTTTTTGTTTTTTATTCTATTATTATCTTACTTATTTGATTTCATATTTATCATGCTGAAGCCTTAGTAGACTTCTTTAGAGGTTTTTTAGCAGGCACCTTGACAGGTTCTGGCTCAGGCTCAGGTTCGTCTTCTTCCTCCTCTTCTTCTTCAGCGTCACTAGCGATTTCATCATCTTCTTCTTCAACAGGTGGTGCTGCGATAGAAAGATTCTTGAGTGCGTCTGAATCAACCACGTCCTCGTCGTCATCATCATCCTCTACAATGTTTTCAGTATCAGAATCCTCAACAAATGTGATCTTTGAATTCTGATGAAGTTGAAACTTTGACGAAATGACCTTCCAACTACATCCATACTTACCACCAGCGAACCAGATCGCAGTAAGCTGAATAATGAATTGAGCTTTTGCACCCTTGAGCTTTTCCATGATAGATTGGAAATCAATCTCATTGTTGTCCATGTCAAATGTATCAAACATGAATGAATTTGACTTGTTGTCATATGGGAGCTTTGCCTTGAACGTAGGAGGGTACTTTCCAACAGGCTTACCAGTGTTAGGATCCTTATCAACCTTGATGATCGGAGTAAATAGCTTAGTAACGAAAGACTTATTGCCATCAAAGTCATCCTTAAACCAGGCTTGACGATTAGTAAAGGCGTCATCAATAATCTTTGTCTCAATATCCTTCATTTTGTCATGAAAGATCTTTACCTTAGGATTATCGTCCATTCCTCTAAATGAAGCTGTAAGATCGTATTTCTTATCCTTCGTCATAAGAGGTACACCTGTCTTGGCTGCTTCTTTGGCTTCATAAGGTTCTCCCAAACCATATGGCAGAGTAAGCACTGGAGTCTGAATAGTTAGCTTCTCTGCTCCATAGTTGACATATACTGTTTTTGCTCCTGATGCGAGAGTACGCATTTCGGAATAACGAAGCTTGGAGACATCAATGTTCTTTGGAAGTTGGGCCATTTTATTTAATATATATGTAGCGAAAGTCTTATATCTGTTGCGAAGAGGCTTAGAAAGCGAAGAGTCTGTATCTGATAGATGAATAGTTTTTTTATAGATTGAATCATTTTTTTATTTTACCTCATCAAAAAAATAAAAAATGTATATAATTTTTCTCAAATAATCTACCAATCGTTATAATCACATTCATATTGTTGATCTTCGTACTCCAAATCTTCATAATCTTCAGTATAATATTCTACATCGTCTATTGATGTGTTGTAATCTGACTCAAAAGAAGATTCTTCTACGTCATTATATTCGCTTTCATATTCATATTCAGTATATTCCATCTTATTAGGATTTTCAATGGAACGAGCATATTTATTAGCAATGTCCCTATAATGTGTCTGGATATCATCATTATACCATTCTTCTGCTTCCTTTGCTTCATCTTGTCGTTGTTTATCTTCTTCTCTCATGATTTCATTATAAACACACGGAGGCGGAGAAAACACACCAGGGTAGGTGTCATTGACAGTTTGTTTGTAAATATTATAAAATTCAGAATTATCACCAGTGTAATAATTAGTAAAGTTGTTTACTACCCAATTCATGCGATGCTCTTTGATATTCTCGCGATTTTCTACCTTACACATCATAAATGTAGTATATCCATTGAATAATTCATACTCAGGTGTCTCTGGATCGTATACTGTTGATGTAAACTTTTGAAATGATTCAATAGATGGTGATGATGAAGATGCATAAGCGAAACCATATTGATGTGTCATAATTATATATAATATAACAAATATCCTTATATATATGTATTATTTATATTGAAGATCATTTTTTGTTATAGTCTTGATAAGACTATTAATGGAATATTCTATTTTGTCAATTTCAACTTGTGGAGAATGCTTGTACTCAATAAAGATATTTGATGAATATTGATCTGATCTAACGATTACTGAAACACGATTAGTAATCTTTGATTCTGATATGGTGAATTCATTTTTATCATCAATATCGTTCAAACACGGGAACAAATGAGTGGGAAGTTTGGAATAATTATATGAAACACTGTATATATTCATCGTGGAATTTTTATGTGGTTTGGTAATGTAATTTTTCACCATATGTTTGCTATACACGACCTGATTATCATTTGACATATCATATAAATAGTTCATATCATTTCTAGAATACGATGTGAACCTTGTTGTTTTCCAATTTTTCATTGGCAATAATTCTTGAATTTTTTGAATATCAGAATATTGAAGACCGATATCTATTACATTACTATCGGTTATAGGCTTTGTGATATAAATTTCAATCAAATTGGTATTGTCGTTGATCATAGATTGTATGCTCGTCATTTTGGTGAATATAATATAAAATATTCAGAATATATGTCATTTTTTATATTTCAATAAGTGAATATATAAAAAAATGAGGAGTTTATATATGAAACTCAACATTATATTCAAAGATGTCAAAATCTTATAATAAATATATCATACGAGATAAATTCAAAGAGCTACTTGTCAATAATATAAAACTATCTGAAGAAGATGCTAGTGATCTTGAAATTGGTGTATTTAATTCTACACTTGATTATGCCAATTATTTGAGAATTCAACTGTCGTGGTCGTGTCCTTTATTTATTGATACATATGTAAACAATGCTAGATCAATTTACTCAAATCTGAAAGGTGATAGCTATGTTCAAAACTCAGGATTATTGGAGAGATTACAAAATAAGGAAATTACTCCACACGACCTTCCATATATGACGAAGGAAGAAATATTCCCAGAGAGATGGAAACAGATCCTTGATAAACAGAAACTCAAACTTAAAGACGCTTACGAGATTAAACAGGTATCTATGACAGATGCTATCAAATGTGGTAAATGTAAGAACAATAAAATCTCGTATTATGAGCTACAGATTAGATCTGGTGATGAGAATATGACACAGTTCTTCTGTTGTATCAGCTGTGGGCATAAATGGAAAAGCTAAAATATAATAACTTTATCTAATAGGATAACGAGATGGTGAAAAAAGATAATTGTTGTGTTATTATTCATAAATTTTTTGAACTTCAATTGAACAATAAAGTTCACCATTGGATGAATACTAAGTATGCAAGACATAAAGCTACAGACGACTTAAATGATTCTATCCTCGAAATGAGTGATAAATTCATTGAAGTATATTTTGGACGTTATGGTCGCCCAAAAGCTATAAAAGATACTGTAGAATTTAAGAGCACAACAGAAAAAGAATATGAAGGATATCTTGTTGATTTTGTATCGTTCCTTGAAAAAGAACTTCCTAAATTGATGAAAACAACAGATACAGACTTGCTAAATATTCGTGATGAACTTCTAGCAGAGATTAACAAAACTTTATATTTATTTACATTGACCTAAGTATGGGTTCATCTAGGGTTCCTTCAATCCTTCAATCTATTTTTCGTTACAATCTATATCAAAATGTGTGGAGAGTACATATGCGTTGTTTTTTCAAAATTAAATTAAACTTATATATTATTTTGATATTTTGTCTGACATGTACTCTCGAAACATTGAACATACATAGTATATAGAGATTTGACATAAATAAGGTATTATTCAAAACATCGTGATGGATATGATTATATT
>Ga0222713_10000254_pt1 | contig 59647 bp, 66 predicted proteins | sample C33_649DmetaG_FD_165061 | JGI IMG/M metagenome (GOLD analysis project Ga0222713, IMG submission 165061) | Estuarine water microbial communities from San Francisco Bay, California, United States - C33_649D | ecosystem: Environmental > Aquatic > Marine > Unclassified | place: USA: California...
TCACGAACCTGTTGAACTTCAAACGTGGGTCGTTGTCGATACCCCGAAAGGTCCAGAACTTGGACAAGTTAAAAAGCAGGCGGTTCCCATCGAATCCTTTACACGTCAATTTACCGTCGATTCCGTGATTAAAAAAGCGACACAAGACGATATTCGTCAATTTGATCGAAACGAAGAAGACGCTAAACAAGCCTTTATACAAGCAAAAGATATTGTTAAAAATCTTCATTTAAAAATGGATATGTTTCGTGCCGAATATAATTTAGATCGTTCGAAACTTTATTTTCTGTTCATCGCCGAAGAACGCATCGATTTTCGGGAACTTGTCAAAGAGCTCGCCAATCAATTTCACACGCGTATTGACTTACGTCAAATTGGGGCGCGTGATCGCGCAAAATTACTTGGTGCGATCGGAGTTTGTGGTTTGCCTTTATGCTGCACCTCCTTTCTTAACGAATTCGATAATATTTCGATCAATCGCGCTAAAAATCAAATGCTCTCGTTAAACATTCCCAAATTAACGGGTCACTGTGGAAAATTACTATGTTGCCTTAAATATGAGGATGACGCCTATACCGAATTAAAAGAGAGTTTACCCAAAGTAGGAAGTCATTATCGCATAAATCAACAAACATACCGCGTTAGTTCAATGAACGTTTTGACCCGTGTCATTAAATTACAATCCCCAGAACACGACATCGTATTCATGCATGTGGATGAATTAAGTAAACAAGGTCAAAAAGTTCATGATTAGGCATAAAAGTTTTCAACCCGAACCAGCCCATACTCTCTATTTCATTGCCACCCCCATTGGGAATTTACAAGAACTCTCTCCAAGGGCATTAGAAATCATGTCGAACGTTGATAAAATTGCGTGCGAAGATACACGTGTCACGGGTAAACTTTTACATCATTTTAATCTACAAAAACCTCTCATACCTTGTCACGAACACAACGAAAATCTTGCATCTCAAACAATCATTCAAGCTGTCCTTCAAGGCGAATCTATTGCGTATGTTTCCGATGCGGGATATCCCGGAATTTCCGATCCAGGACAACGTCTGATTCAACTCGCTTTACAATCAGACATTCATGTTGTTGTTATTTCTGGTCCGTCTGCCATTTTAAATGCCCTTGTTGGTTCGGGTCTTAATACAGAACGTTTTTATTTCCATGGTTTTTTACTTCCCAAAGAAGGACCACGATTGGATGAATTAAAGGATTTGTACACGCGAAAAGAAACCCTAATTTTTTATGAATCCCCACATCGTATTGATAACACTCTAAAAAACATGTTAGAAGTTTTTGGAAATCGTCGCGCGGTGATAGCTAGAGAACTCACGAAACTTCATGAAGAATACCTTCGTGGAACCCTGCAAGAATTGGTCGACACTAACCCAACCACACTTAAGGGAGAAATGGTCGTCCTCGTTGACGGTAATAAAGATGAAATGAGTATTAAGTTAAGTGATGATGAACTTCGTAAATTAGTGCAAAATCTTACTGAAACCGGATTATCGATGAAGGATGCGATACGTCAGGTTTCTGAAATGACGACCATTCAAAAAAATTACATTTATAAACTTATGCACCGGAATTAACGTCGTCTTTTTTTCGTTGAATATACCACGCCGCGCCAGTGACGCCACCCAATAAAACAGCCCCTGATAATGATAGTAATAAGCCTTCTGTTAAGTACGGGGTCCAATAATGAACGCGATAACGCGTGAATCCTTCACCTGAAACAAATCCGATAAAGCCACCTTGTGCACGGTATACAGGTGTGGTAAATGATTGACCTTGATCATTCCAATACGTTACGTTCCAACCCGGATCATACGGAGTTTGCAAGACGATAAATCGTGATTGATCATAATTCGTTTCAAATTCCATGGTGTTTTTTGTATGCGTAAATCGTTCTAAAGGATATGCTTTTAATAAATTGAGGCGTGCAAGATAATCGGCATATGCTTCTCGGTATAAAACCGGATAAAACATCGTTCCTGAAGAAAACTTGGGAACGATCACAATTCGGCTCACCGGGCGATCGGGGTAATAACCCCGCATAAACTTGAATGATGTATTGAGAAAACTATGCGCATCCCGAACGATAATCTCGTTATTTTCATCAAAGAAATAAACGGTGGAAAAATGAGAAAGTCGAAGTTGTAATGCAAAAAAGGAGGTTTCCTCACCAAAATGGTTGCCTGTTGTAGGTGTTAAATGAATGGTCTTAAATTCGCCTTGGAAGTTACTGAGTGTGGAATTAGGAGGGATCAAGGCGGTTTCACAAGCTTCTAAATCATTTAATAGATTCGGATTAAAAATCGTAGGACATGTGACAAACTCAACGTTCGCAAAAACGCGTGCGATTTGACGATTCGGTATATCTTGTGCTTGCAGATGAGGAGCTTGTTCTAGAACGCTTAAAACATCCTCATTATCAAGAATGCCCCCAGTAAGATACGCTTCTTCGTTGGTAAGAACTTCCGTGGTGGTATTCGCAAAAAAATCATAAATCGATGCCCCTTCGATTTTATTCGTGCGAATGAGGGTATCAAAACTAAACCCCCCTTCGATAAAGTTTTGATTTTCATAAACGGAATTTAATTCGGTTGATAATGCATAATTTTTGGTAAAACCATGCGGAACATTTTGATACAGATAATCATAATAGCCCGTTTCTAGATTGGGTTCTGCCGACCGCGTATACGAATCATAAACATTTTGCATCACATAATATTTGATGCCTAAAAACGTATCAAGATTATAACGTTTTTCATGATATCCCATTGACCAACCACGATAGTTGTAATTCATGTGCGACCACGCATTAAAATCACTGACATGGAAATTGTAAAGGGAGTGGAAAGCGGTCACCCCGTTATAGCCTAGACGCATACCAAGATTGGTTGATTCGCCACTATTCAAATTGAAAATACGGAATAAATCGTCATCCTCACGATTAATGGAAGTAATCACATCGCGCTGATCACGGATGAGGGTAAGGCCATTATCAATTCGGTTGGGATAGCTTACTAATCCATGAATATTCATGATCAAAGCACCCATGATAATGGATTCAAAAAAGATGGCATTTTTCATGATTTCCGTTAAGGTTTTGGACATATACTGTTTTCGGAAATATAAATAAACACCAATCATGTAAAGAAGGGTTCCAATTGCTACCCATTCCCGTTCTTCTAACGCCGTAAAGAAATACTGATTTTCATTCGCTTGAGCGACGGCTAAAGCATAAAATGCCAACCCAAAAACTACTGCAAATGAGATATCAAAATACCACACCTTAAATGCGGAGCGATGTTCAAATTGTAAAGCAACATAAGCAATGGCAATGGTGACGACAAAAATTTGCCAACGGCCATAGTCAATGGTAAAGCCATGAACCACTTGATAGGTAATCGGCGTAAATAACATAAATAGCAAAATACCCAAGGCGATGAAATGGGAAAATTTCTTTTGTTTAATGGAGTGTAGTAACGAAGGAACAACGAGCATCGTCAAGGGTGTATACATGAATAAACTAGAAATCGTATTATCGTAACTCGAAGTACGGAATAAGGTCGATGATCGATTGCTCACTGTTGGAAATAAAAAGGAAATAAGGGGATAAAACTTATTGTACGGTTCTTCTGTCAAAGAAGAATTTTGCCAAACGGTTAATAATCGCCATAGTTGGTCCCAATCCTCTGCTGTCCAGGTGGCAATAAGCCGATCAAGATACCACGCTCCACCCACACGGTCGGATGTGATGGCGACCAAGACAGAAGGTAAAAAGACAAATCCTGACATCAATAATCCACTTAAAAAGCCAACAAAACCAAGGCCAATTATCTTCAATGAATCTTGCCATGAACGACGGGGTAAAGTTTGAAAATAACGAAAGACGGCATAGAAGAACGCCGTAAAACTCGTCGATACAAGAAAGAAATAATTCGTAATCCCCATCAAAAACAGGCTGGAGGCTAGAAGGATAATCTTCTTTTCTTTTAAGAGGGTTTCAATCCCAAGTAAAACAAGGGGAAACACCACCGCAACTTCCATGAAGTGATTAAACCAAAGGTAATACACCATCCAACCCGAAAAACCATACGCCATAGAGAATAAGCGACTATTGGTTTCGGAAACACCTTGATATTTTAAATAAATGCGAAACGTTAATGAGGCTAAAACCATTTTGCCAATCATCAAGATGGCCATTCCTTGAGGGACTAATGCTCGTGGGAAAAGCAAAATAGGAAGAAAGAATGGATTTAAATAATAATAAAAAGAATTAGAGCCAATGTGGTTCGCCCCAAGGTAGGTCGATGAATCCCATAAAACGAATTCACCCGTGCGAAAAAAATGCCACCAATCATCATACCCATTCAAATAAAAAGGGATTTGCTGTAACACATAATCCCCGCTTAATGGAATGGTAAATAAATTGGTAACTAGCGCATATGCAAAGAACATCACGCCCATAAAAGCGAGGAAAAAAACATAACGCAAAAAGGAATCAGGCTGATTCCATTGGATAGTAAGTCGGCGTGTATGCCGTAACCACCATCGTTGAAATTTACCGCTTAGCTCGATGAGTTCCATGGTTTTTATTATAAGGTTTTTTTGTAAGTTTGTCCTGAGGGGATGGCGTATTTTTTTGACTCATGAACTGATGAAATAATTTTGGAATAGGGGCATAGAATTTAAGCTTTTTTTGTGTGATAGGATGATGGAATTCTAAGGCATAAGCGTGGAGGCCTAATCGCTTTAATGGATCGGTTTCACTATGGTATTTTTTGTCCCCAATAATCGGGTGTCCCAAATCATTAAGATGAACCCGAATTTGATTTTTTCTTCCTGTATCAATCAGTACGTCTAAAAGCGCATGATTGCCAGAGGTTTGTTTAACTTCGTAATGTGTAATCGCTTCTTGGCCTTCATCATCTTCTTCATAATGAGAATACATGAGTTGGGTAGTGGTCTGACGTAACCATGATTTAATGGTTTTCTTCTTATCTTTGGGAACCCCTTCGACAATGGCAAAATAGCCGCGTTTGGTCACCAATTCGTTCCATCGATCTTGAAGGATGTTTCGAAGATCTTCCCGTTTTGAGAAAAGGAGAATTCCCGATGTGTCGCGGTCAATACGGTGGGTCACATAAAGGCGAGCATTCGGATTTTTGTCTTGAACATATTCCATCATCACTTTGATGGCGGTTTTAGTTTTTTCCTTATCCGAGGCAATACTTAATAGACCACTTGGCTTATCAATCACCAAGAATTCTTCATCTTCGTAAATAATTTTAGGTCGCGATACTTTCAATTCAACCTTTCGTTCGGAAAAGACGATGACCATATCGTTCGCGGCCAAGGGAAAATCAAACCGTGATACGCGGACCCCTTCGACGGCAACTTGCTTATGCCGAAGCAATGACTTGATATTATTTCGACTCATTTTGGGGAGAGTTTCCCGTAAAAAATCCATGAGAATTCCTGCTTTTTTCACACGAAATTCTTTGAATTTTGGCGCTTTATTATTTCTTGAGGGTGGGTTTAAATTTTGCATACAATCTCATTGATTTTAATGGCATTCGGTTGCCTTTGAAAGGAAATTCGTAATCTTGATCATAATACCACCCCACAAAGCGATAACCTTTTTTCTTCGCTTTCGGAAGAAGTGAGGTATCTTCTCCTACATGAAATTTTTCAGGCGGCAAAGGTTGGCCACCTGCCACATCAAAGTAAATCGCGCGTTTCTTTTGGAAATAATAGACCAAAAGGAACAACGCAAAAAAGGAGGCTAAAACGATAGGAAGGGTATACGTCTGTTGGCCATAGATTTCTATGATGATCGGGGCGGTGTAATACGGAATGGATCCAACGACTAAGTTCGCATCGTTATAAAGGGGTACTTTATATTCAAGACGATATTGAAAACGACCATTTCGATACGGTGAAAAAGAAGGTAAGGTGGCTCCTCCGATATCTTCAAACTGTTGTTCCGTCACCCTTGCCGCTTGCCATTGATAACGAACCTGATAGGCTAAGGGTTCATATAAATCAAAATAAAGTGTCATCGTTTCCGAAGCAAAACGTTCTCCAACCTCGGACGCACGTATGGTCGCTGGTTGAACGGAGGTCCCTCGATAACGCCATTCTGCATACAAGGTTTTCGAAGCGAGGATGGGCACATCAAAATCATGCCACTGCGTTAATGCTTCATCGTCATACCATGCGGTTAGAACGACATTATCACGTGGAGTAAAGGTGGGTGCAGAAAAAAGAAAATCACCATGTTCAACTTCAACGGTTTGTGTTTGATCATCATTTAAAATAATAAATTCTAAGGTGTGGGCATCGACCGCTGACTGCGGTGGAAGAATGGGTAGAAGTGAGAAAGCGGCAAGGACAAATAACTTCATTAAAAATCAACTTGATTGAAGCGTTGTACGGTCATCGTGACGGTTAAATTTCCATTACGTTCACGAATTTTATCAATGAATTGTTTTTGTTTGGTCGATTTTTTGATGACTACGCTATAAGAGATTTCAAAAAGTGTTCCAAAATCAATGGTTCTTACCCGGTTGAGTTGGGCTGAAAGGCAATATTCATTTAGTAAATCGTCAAATAGATTTTCATAGTTTAAACTTTCAGGAACGATGATTCGTAAGGCAATGTTACGATCGGATGTCTTACCAAATTTCAACGAGAATAAAATGAGAATAATGCCCATCATAAACAAGGTAAAGACGGCAGCAAACGCAACATAACCTGTCCCGGCAATGACACCAATGACCACGGTTAATAAGACATAGGCAATGTCTTCTGTGTTTCGTTGATTCGTTCGAAAACGTGTAAGCGCAAATAATCCCCCAACCGCAATCCCTGCGGCAAGATTGTTAGCAAGCATAATCATTAATACTGCGACGACAGGAGGCATCATGACCATCGTCCAAGGAAAGTCAGAAATAAAACCTTCGTCTCGCTTAATAAACATGTAAAAATAGGCCAAGATAATACCGAGTAAAACGGCAGATACCATGACGACTAACGTCACAGCAACCAAATTGTCGAGCTGGGTATTTAAATTATCAAACATCGTTACGAATCTCCTTTGCTAATTCAAGTTCATACGCTTTTCCATACTTAGAAAACGAATGAAGATAGATGTTGTGGCGACTTAGTGCTTTTGCAAACCATAAAGGCATCGCGTCCCCCACTTTGACTTCCATTAATACTTGATCTTCTTTGAGTAAAGAAACACCGCGATCTGGGCTTTCAAAATCAAAATTGTCATATCTAGTATAAATGTTTTGATCAAAAGTCACTCTGAAATCTTCATCTTTTTTATCAAAAAATGCTAAACGATCATATTCAATGAAAACCGCTTTGTTGAGTTCATAAACTTGAGTCATGTAATGAAGTTCTTTTAATATTTGTTGTGAATAGTAATCCGTTCGACTCGGAATTTCACCCTTAAGCATAAATTGATCAATTTCGGTCAATGTCATTGAAGCGCGACGTTTGGTCACAACGCCTTGAATTTTTCGTTTCACTTCAAGAAAAACCAAGTTCGTCCCATCGCCTTGAACACCATACTTACGAATCCGTAATTTTTCCTTGAAATCAGGTTTTAACAAGGAGATCGAGATGAGTTGATGATCGATCGTATCGTAATAAACATTACGAAGATGATACGTATTTCCTTCTAAACAATAAGGATCATATTTCATGTGGCGACGAATGGTTTGTAAAAGCCCTTCGAATTGATGTCGGGTAATGACAAATTTTTTCTCGTACCGCTTAAAGACGTTGGTTTCAGCCATACATGTAGTGTAGCAAAAAAGAAAGTAAATGAACATATTGACCGAATTGGTCAGTCGCTCTATAATAGGAGTATGTCCGCGAAACTTTCCATCATGAAATCCGCGATTGAAGTCTTTTCAACGTTGGGAATAAAGAAGGCAAGTATTGCCGATATTGCCCGGCATGCGGGAGTAAGTAAACCGCTTTTATTTCATCATTTCAAAACCAAAGCAGCATTGTATGAAGCGACGCGAACATATGCACTTTCTCTCATTCAACATCTTCAAGACGCGTTCCATCAGAATCAAGGGCATTTCTTTGAGAAACTGTATGATCTCCAAATCGCAAAATATGAACTTGAACTTGCCACACCTCATCTTTTCGAATTCATTCTCATCGACTTAGAAAAAGTGCCCGAACTCCCCCCTTATCCCTTTACCGAAAAAGATTTGGCGCTTTTTAAAGACGATGTAAATCCTCAATTTATTTATCAATGGTTTTACGTGATGTCCTTAGGATATCGGCAACGATTATTGGATGGGGCCGATGCTCCCACCATTTTCCAAGAATTCCGTAAAGCTTTTGAATACATCAAACATATTTCCCTAAAGGAGGGTGATTAAGATGGAATACGCTTTTGAAATTAATTCGTTAAATTTTGCTTACTCCTCAAAAAGGGGAAATGTTCTTCATGACATTTCTTTAAAAATTCCAAAAGGTTCCATCTTTGGTTTATTAGGACCTTCTGGGGCAGGAAAATCAACGACACAAAAAATTCTCATCAAGTTACTCAATGATTACCAAGGCGATGTTCGATTTTTCGGGCAATCGTTAAATGAATTGGGACAAGCTTATTACGAACGCATCGGTGTCGGTTTTGAAATGCCTGTTCACTTCAATAAACTTTCAGGTTATGAAAACATGAAGTTTTTTGCATCGTTGTATCAACGGCACATTGATTTTGAAAAACTCATGATTCGCGTCGGTCTAGGCAATGCGATGCATCAACAGGTGGGTCAATATTCAAAAGGTATGAAAATGCGGCTCAATTTTGTCAAAGCGCTTTTAAATGATGGCGATGTTCTCTTTTTAGATGAACCCACCAACGGACTTGATCCGGCCAACGCCCGCATTTTAAAAGACATCATTTTAGAAGAGAAAGCTAAAGGTAAAACCATCATTATCACGACCCACTTAATGGGTGATGTCGAAGAATTATGTGATGAAGTGGCGTTTATCGCGAATGGGAAACTGCTAGAATCCTCCAATCCGAAAGCATTAAAACTTAAGTATGGTGTTCGGGAAATTAAAGTAGAGTACCAAGATAAAGAAGGATTAAAACAACACTTTTTCCCCATTGAGAAACTTGCCAGTGATGCTTTTTTTCAACAATTGATTCAAGAAGACCGTATCGTGACCATGCATAGTCAAGAAACCTCTTTAGATAAAATCTTTATTTTGATTACGGGGGAAGATCATGCTTAAACTGTTGCTTTTACTTAAATCCGAAATCTTACGTTTATTCCATTATAAAATTATTTATTTTGGTTCGTTTGTCTCGTTGATTTGGGTCTTTGTCTTGGCGTTTACTTCCTTTCAAGAGGCCGAATTACTCATGCCACAACTGCTCGCCCTTGATGCGGGATTAATGACGATTGTACTCATTGGTTCATCCTATTATTTTGAAAAACAAGAAGGCACGCTTCAAGCCTTGTTTGTGAGTCCTGTTTCACCCAGGAAGGTTCTCGTCGCAAAAATTCTCGCCAGTCTCGTGCCTTCCCTTGTTTCCATTACCCTCATTAGTCTGACGATGGGACTCATTCATAGTTACTGGATTCCTTTACTCCTTGCCCTTACTTACATTATTTTGGCAACGATTGCACACATAAGTGTTGGCTTTATCTTGATGTTTTTAAGTCCGGATTTTATGAGCTTACTGGTCAAATATATGGGTGTCGCACTTTTGTTTTATTTACCCGCTATTCTGATTCCCTTAGACCTTATTCCTGAGTCGCTTCAATGGCTGGGGTTTTTATCGCCAAGTTACGCCGCTCAATACATCATACAGTCGTTACTCATCGACCGTGATATCGCGATGATCCTTCTCGCTTTGTTCTTTTTAATAGCCATTCCCGGGCTTATTTTTCCTCTATATGTTTATCCCCGCTTTAAAAAGGAGGCATTACGCGCATGAAATCGTGGTTTGCTTTACTAGGCTATGAACTCAAAACACTCTTACGTGACCCGATGAACTTATTTATGTTCATTTATCCTATTTTTATGTTGTTTTTTATGGGATGGGCCATTCCTTCAATTTTAGAACGAACCGGTCTAGAAACATCTTCCGGGGAATACGCATTAAGTCTAACGATTATTTTTGTGGTCATTCTCGCCGTCGGTGGCATGATTTCAGGTATCTTACTGGGATTCTCTTTACTCGAAAACAAAGATGAAAAAACGATTCAAGCGATTGCAGTTTCGCCGATGACCGTTCAAGGCTATGCATGGTTTAAGAGTCTATACACCTATGTGATTGGTTTTCTTGGAACGCTCGTCATGGTGGGCGGCATCATCCTCTTTTTTTCCGATGCGTATTCGTATTCCTTTAACGGGATGCGGTTTGGCTTATCGGAAATTTCTTTCCTTGATTTACTGCTTTTTAGTGCGGTGAGTAGTCTCCTCACACCAACGATTGGGGCGATGATCGCAGCGATTGCTAAAAATAAAATCGAAGGGTTTGCGTTGATGAAAACCGCAGGCATCCTCTTCATCATTCCTGCCCTTGTATTATTAGAAGCATTTGGCGATTGGAAACAATACCTCTTAGGCATCACGCCCAACTTTTGGCCCGTGAAAGCCTTTTTAAACCTCGCGTTTCAAACCCAAGGTCCCGATGATCTCTCCTATACCCTTTATTTAGTAATTGGCGCGGTCTATATGATCTTCCTTGCAGTTATTTCCATTCGTTATTTTGTGAAGCGTGCAAGCGCAGAAAGGGGATTTTAAACCATGTTTGAACTTGATTGGTGGGTCTGGATACTCATCGCGGTCGCGGTCGTCGGTATTGGTTATTTAAAGCTCAAAGTCTTTAATGCCATGATCAAAAAGAAACCGAACAACCAACCTAATCCAGAAAACGACGAAGACTAGCACCCGAAAGGGTGCTTTTCTTATCCGCGTTTGTACGGGGCAATCAAGTCGTGAGGATGATACTTTTTAACGAGCTGTAAATAAAAGTAAGGATTTAATAAGAGTTCTCGACCCAGATAAATAAGCGATATGCCTTGGCCCAATGCATCTTCGATTTGTTCGTAGGTCGTGACGAGGCCTCCCCCAATGGTAGGAATATCCTGCTTTTCAATCACCTTCGCAAAACCAAGTTGGTAACCTGGATACGATTGAATAGAAACAGGGACGGCACCACCACTACTCACATTAACGCCGACCACGTAAGGTTTAATAAGATTAATCACGCGAAGTGTTTCTTCCACATGATGACCGCCTTCGGCATATTCTTCCACCGATAATCGGACCCAGATAGCGCCATGAAATTTCGTGGATACTGCCTGTAAAATTTCAATTAAAAAACGCGTACGATTTTCGATGGATCCACCATATTCATCGGTTCGATGATTCGTTAATGGAGATAAAAACTGATTGATGAGGTACCCATGGGCCCCGTGAATTTCAACGCCATCAAATCCTGCTTGTTGAGCACGATGGGCAGCCAATCGGAAGTGATGAATGACGGTTTGAATATCTTCCTTTGTCATCGCTCGGGGCGTCCGGTGTTCAGGTGTAAACGGGATGGCCGATGAAGAAATGGCTTCTTGGGACATATCGCCTGATTTTTTTCCCGCATGAGCGAGTTGAATTGCAATTTTAGCGCCACCATGATGAACTGCGCTTACAAGTTGATGTAATCCGGCTAGTTGAGCATCATCATAAATACCTAAATCGTGAATCGAAATGCGACCCCGTGATTCGACCGCGGTGGCTTCGACAATGACTAAACTCACACCGCCATACGCACGGGCAGGATAATGCGCGAGATGAAACGGTTGTACGTGTCCTTCTTCGTTGGCACTATACATACACATCGGGGCCATGACAAGGCGATTTTTAAGCGAAAGAGAGCCCCATTGAAAAGGGGTAAAAAGTAAACCACTCATCGGAAGAAACCAACATAGGCACCCATTGCAAAATTACGATAGTACCCATCAAAATAAATAAGTGATTGCACCCATATATCTATCGAGAACGTTTCAAAAGTGAAGGAAATGAGTAAGTCTTCAGGGTCTTCTGCCGTGTAGTCTGCTTGTTGGATATCTTCACCGGGGAAATGCCGCTCTAACAAAACGGCAATCATTTCCTCAAGAATACCAATCGTAACGGCTTCATCACCATACGTGATATTCCAATCAAGTTGTAAATCGGTTTCTTCCTCCATGGTCAGTGACATGGCGACGTTGTCGCTGGTATAGGGTGTTTCCACAAGATCCATGATCGAAGGCACAAATAAGAATGTTTCATAGTCAAAGGAGGAAAAATCTAAGATTTGATTCGATAAGGAAAAGTAATAATCCATAAATTCGACGATTGGATCATCGGTATATGTCCCAAAGGTCGTTGGAAAATCAGCGGGATGTTGATACGATTCCGGAATGCCCGAAAAGGAAGCAAGACCAATTTCATTCATGGACGTGACAAGCGAAAAAAGTTGATTGTATTCCGCTTGTGTAAGGTCGTTTTTGACCATCAATTCCCCTTCTTCATCGCGCATATCGAGCCGTTCAATCGCCGCGTTAAATTGCCCTTGTAAAATGAATCGGGCAATGCCAACCCCATTGACGAAAGGCATCACGGCCGCAAACACATAAATGCCCACAAGGGTTAATAAGGCCCGTTGGGTGGCTTGAGGATGTTTTTTGAGTACCCAAATCGCGTAACTGATCGGCCAAATTCCCATCAAAAGTTGTAGGACGATACCCATGGAAAATCCAAAGACAACCCCCACACGAATGAGTTCTACATAATAACCAAACATAATCACAAGTAAAACGATGGGGAAAAGGTTTTGGAAAAACTTTATTAAAGGATAACGTTCGACAAACCGACGGGTGGAGACATGCGTTGAAATCCCAGCAAAAGCAATCACCAAGGTCGATAACGTATAAATTCCCGCGTTATATTGTTCACTTTGAAATAAACCGGTCAGCAAATAAATGACGATAAAGATCATGAACACACTGATGACAGGCGCAAGCACAAATAGGAAGATACGTTCCCAGATAACGGAGTATGGTCCTTCTTCGAGTTTTTCGTTTCCTCGAGGAAAGCCATTCAACCACGTTGGAACAAAAACATAGGTAAGCGATAAGATAAGCACATTCGAGTAGACGGTAAAGGCAATCGATAAATTAAATAGAATATTCGTGCTCAATAAAATAATGGCGACACCGACAAAGAGGAATAAGGCATAAACAAGCGCGGTAAAAATAACATTAATGCCATCAATGATGGGTTTTTCAATCGCCTTATTCGCACGGAAATATCGGATAAATAAAGGCAATAAATAAAACCCAAAAAGTAAATTTGAAAAGCGAAAAAAGCCCACGGCAAGATTCGCTTCGAGTTGCAACCAACCAAAATAAAGCCCGGTGAGAAGGATCACGGTGAGAATATCGATGATCTTCGACCAGCGCCACCACGAAAATGTTTCCCTTGTTAAGGTCACACTCAACGTTAATGGAAGAAAAATAAACAACGCTTGAGAGACATCGGTCAACCAATTCAGTTCAAGGTCTTCATTCAATACCATCAAAAATCCTAAAAGAAAAGAATAAATTAATGTGACAGGAAAGCGTTGCCAACTTCCTTGCAATGGTTTTAATAAAAAGTTATTCAACCAGCGTTGAATCAAGTTCATCGATTTCTACCTCCTGAGGAATGAGATGAAGCGGCAGCAGCCCCAGCAGCAGCTTGCCGACGCTTATCATCAATAAAGTCATCAATCATTAGCACAACACTCACAGCAAGGGCCTCATCAAAGCCATCTTCAATGGCAATTTGATAAGTGTCTCCCCAGGCTAAAAACTTCTTTTGAATTTGAACCACGGTACCATTTTCATCGGCAATTCGATAATTATAGCCAAAGAAATCGCCTTGAATTTCATATTTTTTCCCTTGAATTAAGAGGTTAAATCGTACCCCAAAAAAGGCAAGAAGTTGTTGGGCAAGCTTTGCAACAACGGCATTCTGACGATCGTATAAAAAATAAGTAGGAACAAAGGTTAAAACTTTTTGTCGAATCGAATAAATGGGAGTGAGATCTCCGACTTTAAAAATATCTTTATGACTATGCATCGAAAAGAATTTCCCTTTTGCCTCATACAAGACATTTTGAACTTCATCATACACTTTGTATTCATCCCGAATGGCGAATACTTTTTGCTTAAGATAAACATATTTCATGCGATAAATTCCTCCACATGATCAATAAATAAATCAAAAAAGGTATCAAAAGGAAGATGACCCGCATTGGGTATCATGACAAGACGGGTATTGTCTCCCAAACTTTGTAAGAGTAATTCCCCGGTGGCAAGGGGAATAAATCCATCAAATTCACCCCAAAGTAGCATGATCGGTTGCGTGATTGTATCGAATATTTCTTGCATATTTTGCGAATCATTATCCTCACCAAATTGTTTAAGAATATCCGGTGGAATCGTACGATTGACGACATACATTTCATCAAAATCTTCATTCGTGATAAGCCCATTATTCCGTTCGTATTCTGAGTACGCGGTAAAAAAGAAGGCACGTTGAATGTAATAGTTTTGAACCACTTCTTTGTACATGAAAAGAGGTAAGCTGGGGGGATTGGTCATCGCGCCTTCCGGATAATATCCTGCAGACCCGACCAACATAAGTTGGGAAATTTTTTCAGGGGCAAGATGGGTAAGGTGAAAGGAAACTTCCCCTCCCATGGAATGGGCCATCAAGGTAATATCGTTTAATTGCTTAACTTCAATAAATTCAAGCACCGTTCGCGCTTGATTTTCTTTACCATAATCATAATCACGAGGTTTACTCGATAGTCCAAAACCTATTAAATCAACCGCGATGACGTGATGGGTGGTTTTAAAATATTCAAATACGTGAATAAAATCATAACTTGATCCTAAAAATCCATGAACGAAAAGCATCACGGGTGCATTGGCATCCCCAGCTTCGCGGTAAAAAATGGTGCGCTCTTCATCAAGTTGAAGTTCCTTGGCATACGCTTCGTAAACGTATTGACGTGTTTGTATGATCTCTGAGGTTTTTAACCCCGAAGCAGTCCAAAATCCCACCGTGATAACATAAAGCGTTAAGGCGATGATACGCCCCCATTTTATTTTCTTTTTCATCGCATTAACTCAATGCCAGCCGAGCTGCTGACCCCTTGATATAACAGGCGTTTTCCTTTCGTTAATCGTAAGGAAACATGCCCGGATAATCCTTCTTTAATTTGATGATCCATCGACCCTAATTTCGGTGATTTGAGGGCAGCAACGCGATCAATCGTCGCTTCAAATTCAAGCATTAAAGATCCTTTCTTGAGAATATAATGACCAGAACGTTGGGTAATCACTTCTTGATTGACCTTGGCGCCATTATACGTTGCAAATCGGTAATGCTGTCCTGCGACATAAAGATGACAAATAAGACCGAGGAATTTTAACCCTAAGTAAGGAATCTTCGCATAAGAAAAGAAAAAAGAAATATTGTCTTCCAGGAAATGATTCGCTTGAACCCACACATAATTTTCAGGGAATGAACGCCCCCAATCTTTTTCTAAATACCCTTTTCCACTCGTAAATTCAATCACGTCCTCATTCACAGATAGCGATCCCGTGATCGAATGATTTAGCGAAAGTACCCCATGATAACATTCCATCGCTGGGAGATAGGCAAACGGTCCCATAATGGAAGGATTCAAAATGTTTTTTGGAAGCGGAATACGGCCTTGATAATGGAAGTCACCACGCAAGTGAACATCGTCATTTTTCAAGTCAATATGGGTTTGATCCAATGAGAATGTATTGGTGCCTACTTGCACATGAAAGCGTTTCTTATCGGCAGAAAAATCCGAGGTGGGAAAACGAAAATAATGATAATCAAGACGTGGTTCTTCCCCCTTATCCACTAAAAATACTTGGACAAAGGCATGCGGATCTTTCTTAGAAAGAGAGATGCCAGGAATTAGCGCAAGCGAGAACGTTTGATCCGCCGTCACATGTTTAAAGTACCAACCTTCAAAGTAGCGATTGGTTTGGCCGAAGCCTTGATATATTTCAGGTTTTTGAGGATGATTCATAAAAAAAGCTAAGGGATTCCCTTAGCTTTTATTTTACCTTATTTTAACGGGATTCGTTAGGAAGGTTGGAAGGCACCGAAGAGGACGAGCCAGGTTAAGATGGTTTTTGCAACTAACGATAAGATGATATAACCACGTTCACCGACAAGATAGTCTTTAAATCTACCCACGCCTAAGTATTGTAAAAGCATGTTAACGGGGAAGGTGTTGAAGGCAATGAAATAGGTGGCTAAAATCGCCCAAACGAAAACTGGAACGGCATCTAAGTTGGGGTTCACCCCAATGTAGAAGGCAATGGCAACCCAAGGAGCAAGACCAACGATGGTCCCAAAAATAAAGGGTAACCAGTTGATTTTCTTACCGACTTTGGATTCGCCTGCGTTGAGTAATTCCATATCTAAACCGAAGAAGTTCATCGCCGCATTCGCTAACGCGATTAAGGCAAAGACGGCCACATCGCGAACACCAAATAACGAAGAAATTAACACGATCATTAAGGATGACGATAACGCATATTCATACCAACGGAATTGGTTGATACCGACACGTAAACCTTCACGATATTTCTTCTTGAAAGGAAAGGCGATAAGGAAGTGGAATAAAGCCGATAAAAGCAAGAAACTTGCAGTTAATGGTAAGAAAGGTAACTGAAATAACGTGTCTGTGACGGTTAACACTAACCCTTCACCTGGAACGAACTCAAGGTAATTACCGATGACATCGATATTAAAGGCCCCTTGTTCGGAAATACTGGGATACACAAAGAAGGCAAATGCCATCATGAGAACCCCTTGGATTAAGTGAACAAGACCCATGGTTTTGTTAAAACCAAGGAGTTTGTCTACTTTTTGGTCGAACGACAATTCAACTTTTGCGCTCATAAAATCTCCTTTTTTCACCATAATTGGTAATATTAGTATAAATCCGATGATAAAAAGTGAGGCGAAAAATGCTTATGATTCATAAATACATTCCAGGAACCAATCCGCGACGCCCTACTCTAGTGCTTTTTCATGGAACAGGGGGGAATGAAAACGACCTATTAAGCATTGCGCAAATGATTGATCATGAGGCGAGTGTTTTAGCATTGCGGGGTGATGTAAGCGAGTTTGGGATGAACCGTTTTTTCAAACGTTTAGCAGAAGGCGTCTTTGATTATAACGATATCTGCATGCGTGTCGATTCACTTGATGCATTTTTGAATAAAGCGTGTGAGCAATATCAGTTGGATCGCCAGGATCTCCTGGGTGTTGGTTATTCGAATGGCGCAAATATGATTGCCCAAATGATGTTAAAAAAACCGATGAGTTTTCGCCAGGCAATCTTAATGCATCCGATGGATATCGACCCCAAAGTCATCCCTACACCGATCGAGGATGTAGATATTTTAGTGACCGCAGGGACCGAAGACCCCATTGTTACGCAAGCGCAAACCAATCAACTTGTCCACCGTTTTCAAACACAAAAAGCAACCGTCGAATTAGCCTGGTTTAAACACGGACATCAACTCTCAAGTGATGAAATCCAAACCGTGATAAAATGGTATCAGAAGCACATTATTGATCCGGAACAATTCCGTGATTAAGGAGGAAATATGGGCCCATTATTAGGATTTATTACCGTCTTTTTTATCGCGATGAGTATGACACGAAAACTCGTTCAACTCACGCTAGCATCCGTGTTCAAGCGCAATAAGCTTGAGGATAAGAAAACGTCACTTGATTTGAAAGTGTTATTATTTTTGCAAAAAAACCATCGCTACTTTGGCATCCTTGCCCTTTTGAGCGCGGTGGCCCATGCCGCCCTTCAATTCTCAATCACCGGTTCCCCGAGTTTAACGGGAGGAACCCTAATTGGTTTATTAGCAACCCAAGGGATAACGGGTTATTTACAAGAACAAAAAAAGGGCAACATTCGTGTTTTGAATAAAATTCACGAAACATTACCCTTCATCATGGTCGCCCTTATCATCGCGCACATCATTTTGAATTCATCGATTCCGCTATAATTATTTTTTAGGAAGCCTCGGTAAAAAAATCGAGGTGCGTTTCGCATAGGCTGCAAAATCAGGATGGTTAACCATCCTTTTTTCTAACAAAGGAACGCCTGATAAATACCGAAGTAAAAATGTGACCACAAGCGCGGAAAAAATGGCGATGAAGGGCAACCATGGCACGGAGATGATAAATCCATTACCAAAACCCATGATCGTAATACCCCACCACATAAAAACTTCCCCGACATAATTTGGGTGCCGCGTGAGTGCCCACAATCCGGTGGTTATAAGTTTGCCTTTGTTTTCCGGATTCTTTTTAAAGCTGGCTAACTGAGCATCTCCAACCGCTTGAAAATAAAACCCAACCATCCACACGAAAAGTCCCCCTAACAAGGGACCATACATCCACGGTTCAATCAAATTTCCTGACACCATAATATTGGCAATCAAAACCCACGCAATCAGAAACATAAAGAGGGCTTGGACAAGAAAAATTTTCACAAACCCTTTTAGTTTTCGCCACGGAAGTTGAATTTTTGCCCGCATCGCAATATAGCGATAATCTTCAGGCTTACCTTCATTTCGTCGGCGAATATGGGTAGATAAACGCACGCCCCAAATCGTTGTAACGAGTACAGTGATTAACGAAAGGAAATTACTATTCACGCCAAGAAGCTGGGTCCGAATAAGGATGAGTGACCAGGCAATCCAAACAAACCCAAGACCCCAACCCACATCGATGATTCCATAATTATTTTTCGCTTCTGCTTTAAAAAAATAAAAGGTGAAATGCAAAAGGATCACACTGACGGTGATGACAAGTCCCGTTAAGATTAAAAGGCCAATCATAAACCGAAAACCCCCATGAGCCATAACGTAATCACGGTAGAAACACCCGTTAAGAATGTCCCCCACACTAAATCAATGACAGTGATTTTTACCGGCCATGCTTTAAGCGTCGCCAAGTTTGTTAAATCATAGGTTGCATACGTGACGAGTCCAAATAAACTCCCCAATAGCCACCCTTCAAAAATATTTCCTTTCGCAGGCAGAAGGACAAAAACAACAAGTCCGACATGATATAAGACATAAAATAGTAACGCACCGATCCGATTGACTTTTTCGGCCATGAGATGGCCAATATGGCGACGATAAAGTTGGGGTGCCACTTTAACGAGCCAAAATAAATCTAATACCGTGAAGACAAGTGCACTCAATAGAAAGGTGAAAAAAATATTCATAATAATCCCTCAAAATTATCGTATCACGCGATGAAAGAAAAAAGAACCTTACGGTTCTTTTAATCGTTTTTCTTGGTTTGTTTTTGGAGACTCGTGAGCGTTTGAATGATCGCGAAGAGTTGATTGACTTCTTCCTCCGTCATCGGTGCCGTCACATAACGATAGCGTTTTCCTAAAAATTTCTTAAACGGGAAATCTGCTTTTTTATGACCGAGTTTACGGTTAAAGAATTCTTGACGAACAAGCCCAAATTCTTTGAGTTTTTCTGTCACGAATTCACGCTTTTTTTCAGCTAAGAACGTGGACAAAACCAATAAAGGTGGTAAATCAGCGTTAGGATTCGTAAGTTTTTTCTTTGCCATATTGACCTTATTTTATCAATTTTTTTTAATTTGTGGTGATTAAATTTGTTAAAGCTGTTTTTCGACGAATGCTTTTAACCATTGCTGAACATTTTTGACTTCATTTGGAAAGCCAACCCCTTCAAATTTTTGCACAAGGGGAATCTGATATTGGGTATGAATTTTATCTCCGGCCGCACCAAAATGCTGACCCCACGTGCGGTTTCCGCCCACCGCAACGCCCACGACTTTTTCATGATGATTTTCTAAAAATGCTTTCGTTAAATCAGGAATTTGTCCAAAGTTGTAAGAACGTGTGATGAGAAAGATGGGACCTTGGATGGTATCAGTCACGTCTTGAATCATCACGACAGGAAAACCCATTTTCTCCGCAAAACGTTTTCCTTGACCAGTCATTGAATCAACGACGATGGTAAGACTCATGGCCTTTTTCCAAAATGTTTGATTAAAAAATTAAGGGTCGCTTGAGGCGCAAACCCTTGTAATACGTCCTCTTCCATAATGAGCGCTGGAGTTTCTTTAATGCCATGTTGGCTGACAAGCGTTGCAAACTGTTCTGCATTGTTTGTTTGGTGTACATACTCCAAACAATCTTGATAGTGATTACGCAATGCCAAGGCTAAAAATTGTTTGAGATGCTCACAATGGGGACATTGGTCTTTGGTTAATAGAAATGCTTTTTGCAGAGCCATTATTGATTAATTTTGGGTTTGTTAAACACGAAGTCATCATCATCTAAGGCAACGGATTTCATTTTTTGATACCCATTCCCTTTCATGGAGAAGTAATCCATGGTTTTCGTTTCTGTATTTAACCCATTGAGGACAACAGGGTTCACTTCTTCGTGTTCATATACGGGATCAAAGCCAAGGTTCATTACCGCTTTGTTGCAGTTATAACGCACAAAAACTTTGACATCGTGGGTTAAGTCAACGGGATCATAAACCGTTTCGGAGAGTTCTTCTTGTTCTTTGTACAATTTCTTCATGAAATCCATCATCCAGTCATTAAGAACTTCTTGTTTTTCTTTACTAAAGGATTGATAAATTTCAATCGCTAATTTACCAACATACAAACCATGAATCGCTTCATCACGTAAGATGAGGTTGATGATTTCACCTGCTTGCATCATTTTGCCTTGGCCATAGAAATAGAGAGGGTAATAAAAACCTGAATAGAACAACCATGTTTCTAAAAACACAGAGGCAACCATGGCTTTCCATTGTGTTTCCTTGAATTGTTCATCAGAAAAATCCACTTGGGATGGGTTGTATTTTTTCGTGTAATTCATTTGATCGAGTTTTTCATACTGACCTACAATGAGCGTCATGATGTTTTGCAAATTACGATTTTGTTTGCCCCAGGCAAATAATTCATCAATTTCTTGGGTGGATAAAAACGTCATGAAAATATTGGAATAGGATTTGGCATGAACTGCGTTTTCCATGGCCGCCATCCAATTGATAACCGCTTTACGTTGATGATATTCATCGGCAATGGAGCGTGATACTACCGGCATGCCAATGTCCCCTTGATACGTATCTAAAAACGTCAGAATGAGTAAATTGAGTGCGTAGGCATGTTTGACGGTGTCTGGTAAAACTTTCCAAACGAGTAAATCAGATTGCAAGGAAACGTCTTCAGGGCGCCAAAATTGCGATAAATTTTGCTCATAAAATTGTTGCGTAAATGTATCATCCGTTCCATTCCAGTTCGCGCCGGAAAATGCGGAAACAGGATTAAAATGTAAACTTCCAATCGCGATATCAAGCCTTTTTTTATTCATGGCCATATGGTTATCCTCCTAAACAACACATGATTCACATTCTTCAATTTTTAATTTTTGTGTGCGCGTATAGTACAACGTTTTGATGCCTTGGTAGTGAGCATACAAATAATATTTAATGAGTTCTTTGGTGGTCACATCCGACGTAATCCCTAATTCAAAAGATATCCCTTGATCAACGTGTTTTTGTGCCGTTGCAATCACATCAATGACTTTATAGTTATCAATTTTATAGGCGGTTTCATACATGAAAGCAGACGTATCCAATGCCGGCATAGGGAAATAGGTTTTCGAATTCCCATAGGTTCGTTCTTCAATAAGCTGCTTGATCGGTGTCAAGGATGGGGTTGCCGACATGACATACGCGATGGAGCCATTGGGAGCAACGGCGAGACGGTGTGAGTTGTACAAGCCGTACTTCATGACATTCGCTTTAAGTTCTGCCCAATCTTCGTCACTAGGAATGGCAACATCTTTAAAGAGTTCTTTCACTTTGTCTGTTTTAGGATAAATGGCACCACGACCTTCAAAGTATTTCCCAGATGCATAGTGACTGGATTCAAATTGATAAAATTTCAATTTAGTCGCTTTCGCTTTTTCCATGGAGTGAACAAGGGAGTAATAATTGACTAAATTAAAGAAGACGTCGACAAGGTCAATATCTTCTTCCGAGCCAAACAAAATGTAATTTTCCGCAATGTATCCGTGATGTCCCATGATGCCAAAACCAACGGATCGGTTCATTCGGTTCGCTTTTGCAACCGCAGGAACATAACCGATATTCGTATTGGTAGAGACCGAGTTCATGACATCCATCGCTGCGAAAACAGTTTCCTTGATGGTGTTGTGCCGAATCATATTACCCATGTGACCAGACGCTAAGTTACACGAAACATCCATCCCAATATCATCTTCATCATGCTTGTCATAATCCGCATAGTGAGATGTCACTGTCGGTTGTAAAATTTCAGTGCAAAGATTGGAGAATTTAACCGGCATAGATAATGGATTCACTTTATTCACGTTGTCCACAAACATGAGGTAAGGATAACCTGATTCCCCTTGTAAAGAGGCAATCATATCAAAAAGACGACGAGGGCTAATCTTTCGTTTCTTCACATCAGGGTTGTCGACGAGTTTGTCGTACCAATAGTCCATATTGGTGCTGACATCGGCAAAATCAATCCCATAGGCTTTATAAACTGTGTGAGGATAAAAGACATACATATCTTTGTTTTCACGCGCTAATTCAACCATTTTATTCGGAATAATAACACCCATAGAAAGTGTTTTCACACGAACATCGTCATCAGCGTTTAATTTCTTAGTATTTAGGAAGTCTTCAATATCTGAATGGAAGACATTTAAATAAACGGCCCCCGCACCTGTACGTTGTCCCATTTGATCAGCATAACGGAAATTGTTGTCGAGAAGTTTGGCTACACCGACAACCCCCTTTGAGACATTCGGGATATCTTTAATGGCTTCACCCTTCGCACGAAGGTTGGTTAAATTCACCGAAACACCGCCACCAATTTTGGAAAGCTGCATGGAGAATTCTGAAACGCGGGCAATATCATTTAAGGAGTCGCCTGCTTCAAGCAAAAAGCACGACACAAATTCTCCACGTTTTTTCTTACCTGTGTTAAGTAAGGTTGGTGTGGCCGGAACAAAATCTTGAGCAATTAATCGCTTCATGATGTTTTTTGCGAGTTGGAAGTCTCCATTTGCATGATACAAGGCATTCACGGCAAGGCGATCTTCATAACGTTCTAGAAAGACCTTCTTATCACGACTTTTTAACGCATAATCATTATAAAATTTAAAGGCTCCCATGTAGGTGGGAAAACGGAATTTCGCTTTATAGCCAATCTCATAAATTTCTTGGATTTGTTCGTGAGAGTATTTTTCTAAAAACTCTGATTCGTAATAATCATTTTCAATCAAATAATCGAGTTTTTCTTTTAAGGAATGGAAAAATTGGGTTTTTTTGTTAATTTCATTGAGAAAATAAGCACGTACGGCTTCTTTATCTTTATTAAGATCTTTCAGTTGTCCGGACTCATCAATGACTTGATTGTTGAGTAATACCCATTCCGGAATATAATTTTTTTCCATACAGTTCCTTTCAATTTATTGAGACTTAAAATGAAGATTAAGGACATTAAAGCCTTAAGCGACGGCTGAGTCTACAAAAGTGAGTGAGATAAACTTATAAAAAAATTACACCTAAGTCAACCAAAAAAACCGATTAAAACGCATTTGTACTTACTAAATTATTACTAAATGTTTGTCCCAAACGAAGGTTTTATTCCCGATAATTTTTTGTAAATTTTTTTCGCTTTTCCCTGAATTTAAGTGCTTCTCTTTTCAAGTGTTTTGAACAAGGGTAAAATAACATTAGAAAAGGAGTCACTCTTATGCCATTTGAATTACCACGTCTTGCTTATGCGTATGATGCGTTAGAACCTGTGATCGACGCGAAAACCATGGAAATCCATCACACAAAGCATCACCAAGCTTATATTACCAATGCCAACAACACCCTTGCAAAGTTCCCTGAATTTGCCGCATTGGATGTAGCCACTTTACTTTCAAAGTTGGAAACTCTCCCCAAAGAAATTCAAGGTCCGATTCGTAATAATGCCGGAGGTCACTATAACCATAGTTTGTTTTGGCAATGCTTATTACCAGTCGCTGACTATAAAGCACCTTCAGCGCGACTTGCTCAACTCATCGATGCCTCGTTTGGAACCTTCGATGCCTTTAAAGAACAATTCGCAAACGCCGCGAAAACGCGGTTTGGTTCCGGTTGGGCTTGGTTGGTCCTTACCAAAGAAGGTCAACTTAAAGTCACTTCCACCCCGAACCAAGATACACCATTGATTGAAGGGAAACCTTTGCTTGGATTAGATGTCTGGGAACATGCTTATTATTTAAATTATCAAAATCGTCGTCCTGATTACGTTAGTGCTTTCTTTAGCATCATCAATTGGGCGTTTGTCGAATCCTTACTCTAAAAAGCTTATGGCCTACGAAGCTCCTCTCTTTGAAAAAATACTGGAAGAAGGAGCTTTTTCTATTCGTCGTTATCCGTTTTTTAAAACCGTGGTGATGCATCATTCCAGCTGGGATGGTTATTCCGGCTTCAACGATTTATTTAATTATATTTCCGGTCAAAACAAACAACGGCAAGCGATGAAAATGACAGTGCCTGTCATTAACGATGTCCAACGCGATCAACTTAGCATGGAATTTGTTGTACCCGCTCAATTTTACGACAACACCCCCGAACCTTCGGTGAATTATTTGTCCTTAAAAACTTATGAAAATATGCACCTAGGGGTCATTCATTTTCGTGGCAATCCGAGTCGAATGCTCATCGAAAAACATTATCAAAGCCTGTTGGAGTGGCTCCAACAAAAAGGGTATCAACCCTCGCCTTCATATTTTGTAGCGCGTTACAACGCCCCGTTTATGCCGGGATTATTTAAACACAATGAAATTTGGATTAGGCTCGACACTTTTGACAAAGACCATAAAACCGTAGTTGATGATAGACAATCTTAAAATTTGATGCCTTTTGAATGTCTTGCGTTAAACCTTCAACCGGGCAAGTACTTAAATTCACCACGTCATGACATTGCGTGCAAATCAGTTGATGAACATGGTCATCATGTTCTTCTTTTAATTGATAACGTGTCTTATTCTCATTATCTAAAAACAAACGTTCGGTAATCCCGTGTTCTGAAAATTGTTCTAAAATCCGATAAATCGTTGAAAAAACGATTTTTTTCTTTTGTTTTAATAACGCCAAATACACATCTTCGGCAGTGAGCGCTTTATGGGTCAAGGCGTGATAAACCAAATCCCGAGTCGGCGTGTTTTTTAACCCCTTGGTGTGAAAAAAATCTTTGTGACAATCATGCATACTTAAAACTCCTTTTTAATGCGTTGGATGAGCATCGTGAGGGCCCATACTCCGGCATAGAGAACAATCATCGTGCTTCCAGTTGGCCAATCCAGCGCCAAAGAAATCATAAAACCAACCGTGAATACAAGAACCGCCAATCCAATGCCAACAAAAAACGTTCCCTTAAATCGCTTCGATAACGGGGAAGCGATTAACGTAGGGAACATGATGAAACTCGAAATAAGAAGGGCCCCCACTGATCGCAAACCCAAAATGATGAGCCATGCCGTTATTAAGGTTAATGCGCGATTCAACCAAACAACAGGAATTCCGATGACACGCGCAAAATCTTCATCAAACGTCATCGTTGCCAAGTCCTCATAAAAGAAACTAATAAAGGTCACAATCATCACGGATAAGGTAATGACTGCCCATACATCGATATCTCGTAATAAGAGCATGCTGCCAAATAAAAATTGTTCCACGGTCACATTTTGATTTGGATTGGTTGTAATAATGATTGTTCCAATGGCAACCGATGTGGCAGAAATGACCCCAATTACCACATCCGAATAACTCGGATAGCGTTTGATAATCCCTTGGATCAGCATCGCAACAATCGAAGCTAACACCAAATTAAAAATTAAAGATTGACCCAAAAAGACGATTGCAATTGCGACCGATAAATACGCAGCATGGGAAAGCCCATGCCCAATCATCGCCACTTTTTTTAACACCAAAAAATGCCCAACTACCGCGCCTAATACGGCAATAATTAAACCCACCCAAAAACCACGGACAATAAAATCAAATTGAAAATAATCAAGAATGTTCATGATGATCTCCGTGATGAGTATGAATAAAGGGTGAAAATTCCGGATGTTCACAGAACGCACGATGGTCACCATCAAACAGGATGGAGTGCTCGATTAAAACAACCCGATCGATAATCTTATCAAAGCTCGGTAAATCATGGGTAATGATGACATAGGCGACCTTGTTTTTCTTTAGAATTTCTAGCATTGCATAGAGCGAATCTTTACGCGCCACATCGAGTGAACTCGTTGGTTCGTCTAAAAACACCACATCGGGTTCTTGGGCAAGCATGCGAAGAAACAAGACGAGTTGTTTTTGACCCATCGATAAATAACCGAAACGTTTTTTCAATAATTCCTGAGCACGAAATGGGCCAACAATTTCACTCAAAAAACGTCGATTTTGGGCTTTCAGCCAACCCTGAAATCGTTTATGAGAACGACGCCCTTGCAAGATTACTTCTTCCACTGACATCGGGAAAAATCGGTCAGCAATTTGTAAAACTTGGGGGAGATAACCAATGCGTAAGGTAGGGGTAATCGTGAGTGTACCTTCATCCTGTTTTTTAAGACCTAAAATCGTTTTTAATAAAGTCGTCTTTCCTGATCCATTCGCACCAATAAGAGCAATTTGATCCCCACGATAGATTGTGAGATTGACCTGTTCGAAAACAGATTCGTGATCGTAACTCACAGTTAAGTTGGTAATGGTGATAAGCGGGTCTTTTTTCATAGACTTTGCGCAATAGCTTCTAGATTAAGCATCAGCATTTCCTCGTACGTCACCGTTGAAAGATCAAGACTGCTCGGAACGGATTCAATCGCAAAAATTTCCACGGTTTCAATGCCTTCTAATGCAGCGATTAATGCCTCATTAATGGCTTGATTATCGGTTGAACTAACATACAAAATTAGGGTGTTAAGTTCTTCCATTTGCGTTACAAAATCAGCAAGCGATTGTGCGGTAGGTAATACATCATCGGAAAAACCCGCATACGGACTTAAGACATGAATGCCATACGACTCTAAATAGCCAAAGACATTATGACCGGCAAAAACTATATCAAGTTCTTGATCGGGGCCTAATAAGTCCTCATACGCCGTGACAACTTCACTCAATCCTGTACGAAGGGTTTCCTCACGCGATCGTAGGATGACTTCTTCTTCGGGGAAGAGTTCAATCAACGTATCACTTATGGTGGATAGCATCAACAAGGCATTCGCAGGATCAATCCAATAATGAGGATCTTCATCCCCATGATCATGATCATCTTCAAGGGATGTTTCATATTCCTCATGCCCTTCGAGTAATGCGATATTGCTCGATAAATCAACAAGCTGTCCTCGCGCAGTATCTTCAACGTTATGAATCCAAGGTTCAAGAATTTCTGATGTATAAAAAACTGCTTTTGCGCGGTTTAACGAGACAACGTGAGAAGGCGTAGGTTCAAAATCGTGCGATGATTGCCCCGCCTCTAATAGAAAGGTCACATCGGCAATGCCGTCAAGTAAGTGGCGTGCGATCGAATATTGAGGAAATAACGTGGTTACCACATTATTTTCAAGGGTTGTATTGGTTTGACAACTTGCAAGCATCATGGCAAATGACGCCATAGTGATTAAAACGTGTTTCTTCATCGTAAAACCTCTATAGATTACCTTAACATAGATTTATGCAAATGCAAACTATTTGCTTTTACTTATTTTATAAAGTGGTTTTAATGGTGTGCTTACAATACGATCGATTGTATAAAAAATCCAAGAAATCAAGATCACAAATCCGAGCATTCCCACGAGATAAATCGAGAAAAGACCCCATCCTATCGCTTCAACATTGAGAAAGTAATACGGAAATCGATTGGTTGTTTCACCCACAATAAACCGTCCACCCATTGCATCATAAATTTGAAGATAACCGAGATAGAGGAATGGAATTAACACGTTGATCGAAATCATCCAAGACCGTGCATACCCCTTACGCGTAAAGAAAAAATAATCCATAAGTAAAAGAATAGGAACAATGAAATGAATAATGGTATCGCGAAAGGAAAAAACCTCATAACCAATATTTTGCTGAATTAAATATGGCACAAGTAAAATTGCATAAACAAACATGGTCACCATAAACATCACGATCACGCATTGGTACCAAAAATATAGAATGCCTTTGATGGGAAGGTTGAGGATTTCAAAGATCATCGCATAGATGATGACAATGACAGAAACCCAATTTACAATCGTTGTAAAATACGAGGAAATTTCTGCCACACTATGATAATCTTGATACGTTAAAACAAGCCCAAAAATGGCAATACTAAGCAAACCAAGTTTAAAGAAAATGGATAATAAGCGCTTGATCACGCTCCTATTGTAGCACTCTTATTCTGTTCTTAAGGCGATAACTGGATCTTTTTTCGCGGCAATTCCTGATGGAATTAAACCCGCAAGGAGTGTTAGGAAGGTTGATAAGACGATGAGTCCAATCGCGTAAAGTGGGGAAAGGGAAGTAAAGTCATCCACTTCGATAAAGTTTTTGATAATAATATCAATCGGAATATTGAGTAATAACGTAATCGTAATGCCTAAAATTCCCGAGGTGAACCCAATAATAATCGTTTCTGCATTAAAGATACGCGAAATATCTTTCTTGCGTGCACCTAGCGATCGCATAATCCCAATTTCTTTGGTACGTTCAATCACAGAAACGTAGGTGATGATGCCAATCATGATGGAAGAAACAAATAAGGAAATCGAGGCAAAGGCTGCGAGAACAATCGCAATCGTATTAATTAAATCGGTAATGGTTGACGTGATGGTTGCCGCTAAATCAGAATAAATAATGACATCTTCAATTGGAATGCGATTACCTGCTTCATCATAGTTGTACGCATCAATATAGGCCTTAATGAGTTCTTTATTTTCAAAAGAACTTGGGTAAATTTGGACACCGACCGGTAAGGTAGACCCTCCCAAGGTTCGCATTCGACTTGTATATTCTGCTTCACTTGTAAACTCATTCCCCGAGACAAAAACATCGTATCCTGGTTCTTCTTCCGAGATCCACTTGGCAGCTTCTTGGGCTTGAACAATGTCCGAATTTACCGCACCCACTTGTTCATCCGCATAGGCGTAATCAGTTAACAACGTCGTATAAGCAAGTCCTGGTGTCAGTAATTCTGCACTGGCAGAAGCTTTCACGCGAACCACACCGGTAATCTTTAAAGGTAAGGAATCAGGATTGTCATACATCCCTTGGGCATTCAGAGATCCGGAGAAAATTGTTTTACCATTCAAGTCAGTTTTCACAAAATAGGCATTATTAGGAATCCATTTAAGATCAAAAACCGAATCATTGGTCCCATCGGATAAAATATCCGAGAAATCTAAACCTTCGGTGTTGTTTATTCCATAGGTTGAGAAAAATCCCTCATCAATACGGTTGCGTTGATCCACAATGAGTAAAAGTTCATCCTTCTCATCCGGAAGACTCCCTTGTAATAAGTCATATTGGTCAAGAATAAAGGTGGGGTTATCTGGGAGTTCATAAAAGTTATTAGAAAAGGAGAAAAAACTACCCCCTGAATTCGAAATAAATTTCGCATTGCCTCCGCTCGTAATGGAAACTAGACGCATCGCCATCGCTTTAGAATACGTAAGCGCGTTGTAATACGATGCATCCATCGCATTTAAATAGTCGACAAACGCTTGAGAAATATTGTTGGTATGCACATCTGGAGAAGAATCATACCCGGTGACGATCGTAGAATCCGGAAAATCTAAGTCGGATGGTTCGGCAATATCGGGAGGTCCAAATTCACGAATAGTTTGGTTAATCGTAATGGGAAACCCTGCTAAGGTATCACTTTGTAGACCTGCCACATAGGTATTCATTCCACCTGATATCGATAAAACAAGGGCAATCCCAATAATCCCAATACTTCCTGCTAGCGAAGTGATTAAGGTGCGGCCTTTTTTGGTTAAAAGATTTTTATAGGATGTTTTTAAAGCGGTGGCAAAACTCATCGTGGTGCGTTTCGTCATGAGTTTTCCTGAGGACTCGGCATCCATTACTTCAGGACGAGAGTCATCAATGACACGTCCGTCTAATAGTTTTACAATACGGTCTGAATGCAATTCTGCAAGTTCTGCATTATGGGTAACCATAATGACCAAACGACCTTTAGAAATCTTTTTAATAAGATCAATAATTTGACCACTCGTTTTCGTATCAAGTGCACCAGTCGGTTCATCCGCAAGCAAGATTTTCGGGTTATTAACTAAAGCACGAGCAATCGCAACCCGTTGCATTTGTCCCCCGGAAAGTTGATTTGGGCGTTTGTAGACATGGTCTTCTAACCCCACTTCTTTCAAAACATCCAACGCACGTTTGCGACGTTCTTTGGCATTGACACCCGATAAACGCAGCGCCATCTCAACATTATCTACCACGGATAAATGGGAAATAAGATTATAGGTTTGAAACACAAAACCGATCGTCGCATTTCGATAACTATCCCATTCCGATTCGGTAAAGTTTTTCGTTGATTTTCCATCCACGATTAAATCTCCGGAAGTGTAACGGTCTAATCCTCCAATAATGTTCATCATCGTGGTTTTTCCACAGCCAGAGGGTCCTAAAACAGAAACGAATTCGTTATTGCGAAACGAAAGATCCACACCGCGTAATGCAGGAAAAGGTTGCCCAGCAACCACATAATTTTTAACAATCGACTTAAGTACGAGCATACTTTACCTCCTAAGGTTCACGTTTAATTATAGGTTTATAACGTATCAAATACTAAAAATAAGCACGTAACTTTACGATTTTTAACGGTAGGTTACACGCCAAATAAAATCCAAATCAGGACGTAACCGGATAACACGGCTGTAATCGTGATAGGAATCCCGATGCGTAAGAAATCTTTGACTTTCACTTCATAGCCTAATTTTCTCAAGATTCCAATCCCTGCAATATTGGCAGAAGCCCCGATGGGAGTAATGTTCCCTCCTAGAGTTGCTCCTGCTAAAAGACCAAAATAAAGCACAAACGGTTCAATCTGAAATTGATTGGATAAGGTTAACATAACTGGCAATAATGTGGCCACATACGGGATGTTATCCACAACCGCGGAGACTATGACCGAAATAAAAACAACAAGAGTATAAAGCACGAAGAGATTATTGCCTGATAACGATTCAAAAAACGATCCCATCGCGGTAATTACCCCTTGATTTTCTAATCCCAAAATCATGACAAATAATCCGAGTAGTAATAAGAGGGTCTCCCCATCGACTGCAGAAAAATCCTTGGCAAAGATATGAAACGATCTCTTTTTTGCCATTCGATAAAACACGGATACAAGACCAACACCCATCGTAATAAAGCCGTTTGTGAAGGCAGGTAAGCCATCAATAAAGGAAGCAATCACTAATAAAACAATGATGAGAATCAAAAAGAAACTTGGCGCATAATCCGTCACCGGTGTTTGATGATGAAAGGAGAGTTCCTCATTCTTTTTCCCGAGTAAAAACCACAACGTGAATAAAGCAATTAGGGTACCCACTTGAACGATGAAGAAAGGACCGGGTCGACCTTCTATCCAAAAGAAATCAAAGAATGACATATCCGCAATGCCAGCGAGCATGACCGATGTCGTATCGCCCACAAGCGTGGCAAACCCTTGAATATTGGCAAACACCGAAACGGCAATAATGAGTGGAACTGGATTTCGTTTCAATTTCTTGGCAACATCCAAAGCAATAGGAGCAACGATGAGAACGGTCGCGACATTATCCACAAACGCGGATATCACCCCCGAAAAAAGGGCAAGGGCGAGAATCGCACTTTTAGAATGATGAACACGGTCCATCAGTAGGTCGGCCAAACGACCTGTCATACCCGAATCAATAAACGGTTGGACGACGAGCATGGTACCCGCGATGATGAGAAAAACGTTCCAATTAATACGCTGACTGACAATATCGGGAAGAAGTACATAACCAAGAATTAAGAAAAGGATGGCCATCGAGAGGGCGATGTAGGCACGAAAACGTGGTAAAAGTAACAATCCGATATAGGCGATAAAAAATAAAGATAATGTCCATTCCATACGCAAGAATTTTACCATACTCACGCGGTTAAAAGAAAATTATAGTACACTAATCCTATGAAATACCGTATTGGTTGGATTGGAACTGGTTTAATGGGTGCCCCGATGGCACGCCATCTTGCGTCAATCCATGACGTTATTGTCTATAATCGAACCATCGAAAAAGCCCATGCCCTTTTACCGAGCGTCACCGTCGCACGTGATCCTAAAGAAATTGTGGAGCAATGCGACATTATTTTTACCATGCTCGGTATGCCAGAAGACGTTAAAAATATATATGAAGAAATGCTCATACCGAACGCCAATCCGGGTACGATTCTTATTGACGCAACGACTTCTTCACCCCGATTAGCTCGACAACTTGCCCTCCTCGGAAAAGTAAAAAACATTGCCGTACTCGATGCTCCAGTCACAGGAAGCGTTTCTGGGGCAACGAATGGGACGTTAACGACGATGGTGGGCGGTGATCTTCACGCATTTGAAAAGGTTCGGCCGCTTTTAGAAAAATTTACTAAAACACTTTTATACATGGGCGAAGCTGGTCAAGGTCAGCAAACAAAACTCGCTAATCAAATTGCAATTGCGGGCGCGCTTGCAAGTCTTGCCGAAGCTCTTGCTTTTGCCGAAGCCTCAGATCTTCCGATGGAACTTGTCTTAACGATGATTCAATCCGGGGCAGCGAGCTCTTATGCAAGTTTAATGTATGGACCCAAAATGTTGAAATCTGACTTTGAAGCAACCTTCTTTGTTCGTCATTATCTTAAAGATCTGCGTCTCGCCTTAGAAGAAACACCCATTGAATTATCGATTTTATCGTCCGTCTATCGCGTCATGGACGAAATTGCTAAACAATTTCCATATGCAGGTGTTCAAGCGATTATCACGTATTATCGCGACCTTATTTCCCGTAAAGTTGATACAAAATAAACTGCACGAATTTTTTGGGTAAGATGCGATTTAAGAATTGTAAAAATTGATAGGAAAAACCTACGGTTACTGAAACGGGTGGATTTTTTTTCGTGAGGAGTTTTTTTACGACACGAAAAACGCTATGCGTAGGCATGCCACTTTTTTCATCCGCTTCCATACGTTGAATAGAACGCTGAATGCGTTCATAGTATGGCGATTCTTTTTGATAGACAGTGACGCGGTTTGCACTAAATTGGGATTGCGTATCCCCGGGTTTAATCGTGACTACGCGAACTCCGAATGGTTTTAACTCATTGCGTAATCCTTCACTGTATCGCTCCAGCGCGGCTTTGGATGCGGAATAAAACGTTTGAAAAGGAATGGCTAGATCGCCTGCGACCGACCCCACATGAATAATATAACCACGCGCATCTTTGATCATCGGCAAAAGCAGACGATTTAAACGATCAATTGCAAGCACATTCAAGGCCAAGGTTTTTTCAAAAGCATCGTCCGGTAATTCTTCAACCGAACCACCATAACCTAATCCAGCATTTTGAATGACCACATCAAGTTGGAGACTGACTTTTTTAAAAGCATCTGGGAGTTTAGATATCGCTTCTTTATCGGTTAAATCGCACGAAAAAAACGTAAACGTGAACGGTTCTATTGGTTGACTTCGCGCGACGCCAATCACACGGTGACCCCACTTTTGTAAACGTTGGGCAAGATCAAAACCGATGCCTTTTGAAGCACCGGTCACGAGAATCGTTAATGGTTTTTTAACGGACTTCATGGAGAAGGGCCATGACCTTTTCATCTTCCATCGGAATTTCTGCAAGCGTTTGGGCAATAATGGCAACGGCTTCATCAATGAGTTCTTTAGTATGCGTCGCAGTGTAACTCGTGCGAATTAAGCATTGACCTTCCGGAGCGGCGGGTGGAATAACAGGATTCACATAAACACCTCGTTTATAAAGTAATTTTGCAATCACAAAGGTGCGTAGCATCGTGTAGGTGTAGATGGGAATAATCGGGGCAACGGAGTCATTTGCTAAAGGCAGATTTTTTTCGAGCATTTTTTGACGCGTGTAAGCCGAAATGTCTCGTAAAGCTTGAGGACGCTCAGGTTCAGCTTCAAGAATCTTAAGGGATGCGAGTGCACTGGCCGCTGAGGCAGGGGTGAGAGCGGCTGAAAAGATAAACGGACGCGATTTATGTTTCACAAAATTGACAACTTCCTTCTTCGCCACCATAAAACCACCAATCGAAGCAAGTGATTTAGAGAAGGTGGACATAATGAGGTCTACCTCGTCATGTAGACCAAAATGTTCTGCGGTTCCTCGGCCTTTGGCCCCAAGAACGCCAAATCCATGAGCATCATCGACCATCACGCGAGCGTTATATTTTTTGGCTAATCGAACGATTTCAGGTAGATTGGCAATATCCCCTGACATTGAAAATACGCCATCGGTGACGATGAGTTTTCCGGCCTGAGGATCGGCTTCTTCAAGCAATTTTTCTAAATGGGCCATGTCGTTATGGTGAAAACGAACACTCGATGCAAAACTTAAGCGAATGCCATCATAAATACACGCATGGTTTTCCCGATCAGAAAAAATAATATCGCCTCGACCTGCAATGGCAGAAATGATCGCCAAGGTTGATTGAAATCCACTCGGAAAGGTTAACGCCGCTTCTTTTTCCATGAAACGAGCCAATTCTTCTTCCAGTTCCAAGTGTAAATCTAATGTTCCATTTAAAAAGCGAGATCCCGAGACACCCGATCCATATTTTTTAACGGCATCCACGGTAGCGGCAATCACGCGATCATCCCCGGTTAATCCTAAATAATTATTCGATCCAATCATCACTCGGCGTTTGCCTTCCATCGTGACAACAATATCTTGTTTACTTTCTAGGGCATGAAAATAAGGATAAATACCCAAATCAATGGCGTTATCTACATCTTTAAAGTCATATGCTTTTTTAAATAAGTCCGCCATCGTGAGGTTCTCCTGGTTAGACAAGGTGGTCTTTAATGGTTAAATCATAGCATTTTTTCGTTATTTTAGGTATATTTTTGAGTAGAAGGAAACACGGTTATGAAAAAGAAAATAGACGTTTCTCATTTAACACCTTTTCAGAAAAAAGTCACACTTGAAAATGCCACAGAACCTCCCTTTGATAATGAATATTGGGATCATTTTGAAAAAGGTTTATACGTCGATATTATTACCGGAAAACCCCTCTTCACTTCGGAAGATAAATTTGATTCTCATTGTGGCTGGCCGAGTTTTTCAAAACCCATTGAAGCCGATGTCATCCTCGAGCATCGTGATTATTCCTACGGCATGATTCGTACGGAAGTTCGTTCCGAGGACTCGGATGCCCATTTAGGCCATGTCTTTGATGATGGTCCTCGCGATCGCGGTGGTTTGCGTTACTGCATTAACTCCGCATCAATTCGTTTTGTTCCGTTTGAAGAACTTGAAGCCCAAGGCTATGATGAATACTTACACCTCTTCAAGGAAGAATAACCATGAATAACATTGATTTAATGATTGTTGAATGGATTCAATCCTTTCGTAACGATTTTTTCGATGACTTTTTCCTTTTTATTACAGAATTTGGTGACGAAACGGTCTTTTTAATCGTCGCAGCTATTTTGTATTGGACGGTTGATAAACGCTTCGCCCAACGGTTTATTTTGTTTTTCCTTTACAGTGCTATCCTTAATGGGGTTTTAAAATTTCTCACCCATCGTCCACGACCGCATGTTGCTTCTCCGGAGACCGTGGTTTTAGTTGGAGAGGGAGCGGGGGGAACTTCCTTACCGAGTGGACATGCGCAAAATAGTGCCATGATGGGGCTTGTTCTTGCAGAAAAACCGCTTTTCTTACCCCGCTTTTGGTCAACCTTTTTAACCATAATGGTTGGATTGGTCATGCTTTCTCGTCTTTATTTAGGTGAACATTACTTAAGTGATGTTCTATTTGGTTTAGCGATTGCTTTTAGTTTTTATACGTGGGCCAATACCTTCTTAAAACGACGCAAACTTCCTACATGGGCCCCTTGGCTCGGCGTATTACTGCTAGCCCCTCTTACCTTCCTTGCGAATAACAAAGATTTGTATGTTGCATTGGCGACAATTATTGGGGTTCAATGGGGACTTCCTTGGGAGATAAAACACATTAATTTTCAAGAAAAAACCACCAAAAAGAACGCTCTGTTACGCATTCTTGTTGGCATTTCCGTTGCCTTATTGATCCGCATTGGGTTAAAAGAGATTTTTTCACTTGGACTTTATTCTGCTGATGCAGAACTTAACCCTCTGCTCACCGATCATTTATTAGATTTTGTTCGCTATTTCGCCATTACGTTATGGATGACGATTGGCGCACCTTGGTTCTTTAAACGGTTTCTTTCAACACCGGCGGCTTAACGCCCGCTTTCATCATCGGTCGGTTAATCCAATAAAGCATGCCAAAGATCAGCATGCCAAGACCACTTCCAATCATTAACCAATCGATGGGAATGAGATCCGCAAGCGGTCCAAAAACAAGAATACCTATCGGCATTGCGATGGAGTTAATCATCGTCATGATACTCATCACCCGACCCATGTATTGTTTTTCCACTTGTTCTTGAATGATGACATTGGTGGGGGTGTTATAAAATGGTAAGACAATCCCTTGAAAAAGCATGGCAACACCATAACCATAAAAATTATTTAGTATGCCTAAGGAAAATACACCAAGACCCATCAACGAAATCGCTAATCCCGCCATCACAATGCGATTTTTAAAACCACCCCACCAGGCAACAAGGCCACTGCCAATCACCATGCCTGAGGAAAAAGCGACCTCCACGACCGTCAAGCGAATGTACTCCGTTTCTATCCCTTGAAAATCTCGAACGACATGAAGAGGCGATAAAAACGCGACGGGAGAAACTAAAAATAATACAAAGAAAAGATAAATAAAAAACGGAATTAGGAAGCGATGCGTCTTAATGTAAACTAGACCCTCTTTAAAATCACGGAGACCTTCTCCTTTGATGCGAACGTGTTCTTCTCGGCCATGTTTAGGAATTTTTACAAAAATTAATAGTGTTCCAACGCCTAATATAGCCGTTAAAAAATCAATGTAAAATAATGAACCTATGTCAAAGGTGGCAATTAAAATGGCCGCAAGGACAGGGGCTAACACATTAAAAGCAGATTCTATGCCCGATTGTATGCCCCGTATGCGCATCAGATGTTCTTGAGGAATCATTAAAGGAATCGAAGCAGAAATGGCAGGCCCATGAATGGCTTGACCAATACCGCGGATAAATGTGACCACGATTAGCATCCAAATTTCAACTTCCCCGAGGGTAAATAAGATAGCGACAAAAAAAGTGACAAGCGCTATGGATAAATCCGCCGTAATGATTAAAAATTTACGGTTAAGTCGATCAGCCCACACCCCTGCAAAGGGGGAGAAAATAAGCAAGGGTAAAAAGGAAGCAACGATTGAGATGGATAAAATTAACCCCGATTGTGTTTCTAAATTGATATACCAAAAGATCGCAAATTGTACGAGCAGTGACCCGACAAAGGAGATCATTTGGCCCGTAATAAAAAAAGTAATATTACGCTTCCAGGAGGATGAAATCATTAAAAAATTCCTTTACTTAATTGCCAGTCTTTACGAAGAATGGCATACAAATACGCGTCTTGTAAGCCGTTATTCGAACGGTAATATTGCCGTAATAAACCTTCTTTTTGCATACCGCATTTTTCCATAACTCGGCCACTGGCAGGATTTTCAATCGCATGATGCCCTTCGATTCGATTAAAACCAACGACGCCAAATGCATGATCAAGAATCGCTTGCAATGATTCTGTAACATAGCCTTTTCCCCAAAACGGTTTCGCAAGTGCATAACCCACTTCCCCTCGTAGAAAAGGATCGGAAATAGAATGAATGGATATCGTTCCAATGAGTTGTCCACGTTGGAGTTGAATCCCCCAAATATAAAATTTAGGATCAGGGTAGTTGCTAATCCAATAGCTCAAGATACGTTTGGTTTCATCCAATGATGTATGGGGTCTCCATGACAAATATCGGACCACATCCATATCGGTTGTCCATGAGGTATACATGACCTCCGCATCCGAAAAGGATAACGGTCTCAACCGTAATCTCGGTGTCTCAAGAAGGAGGGTACCTGTGTGATTCATAAACTACGATCGAACACGTCCAAACCATCGATGATTACGTCGTATGGGAGCATGTTCCCTTCTAGTGTAGCAAAATTTTGAAAGGTTAAGGTGATGACCCCCGCATCAAGATGATAAACCGGAATGGAAATCAATCCTATTTTTTCAAGACGATGAATTTTAAACACCCTCGTACCTTGGTGCAGGGAAAACACAGGCGTTTGAAAAGGATCTCTCTCAATGGTGACTTGAAAACCTTGAATTGATAAACGAAATGTCCCTAATGCAATTGGTTTTTCCAGGGTAACAGATAAAGTTTGTCCAATTTCAGAAAAACGAAGAGAATCATCTTCCAATTGGGCTGTTGTTTCAGCATTGAAGGGTGAGAAAGTTAACGAAAATATGTTGACTCCATCATTAGTAAATATCCCCAACACAAAAAGGGGAACGATGAGAAGAAAATGAAAGAATGTTCTACGCTTGATAAGATTTTTTCTCAACGTTTGGGAAATACTCTTTTTCAAAGGTTAAGTGAGCGCGGCGTGTATCTAACGGAACAATCATACGCTCGATCAGTTCACGACGATTTCTTAGATGGGGAGGGAGTGCAAGCCGTTCGCCAAGATGCTCAAGATCTTCTTCGTCATCGATAAATCCTGGACCATCAGTAGCAAATTCAAATAATATATTGGGATATAAACGGGAATAGAGTGACTCAAAATAAAAGCGGTTAACATAGCCGGAATTCGGAATTTTCTTTTCATTAAAGTAAATGCGCCATTCGTGTAAGGTGTCCTGATCGGGAATGCGGAAAGCGACATGATGAACCGTGCCAAATCCGGGTTGTGCTTGGGGAAGAAAGCGTTGAAAATCGACAATCACACTTCCCCCATTACCACCTTCACCCATTTCAAATAAGCTTAAGCTTTCCTCTTTTTTGATGAAGCGCATACCAAGGTGATTCACAAGACGATCATTCATGATATCGGGATGACTGACACGAAGAAAAATAGGACCTAGTCCTAAAATGGCATATTCGTTTGGAACTGGACCTTTTTTCCATGGTTGTCCGGAAGGGATTCCCGGAACATTTTCATCGGAAACCAACGCGTAAAGTTGTTCATCAAAATCTTGGAAATATAAAAATTTACGACCAAAGATCGATTTTATGGGTTCGTGTTTAATTTGGTAATGGGTTAATCTTTTTTCCCAATATGATAACGCTTCATCATCGGCGACACGAAAGCTTGTGCGATAAATTTCATTCGTGCCATGGCGCGCTTTTTGGATTCGAGGAAAATGGAAAAACGTCATGTCCGTTCCTGCATTCCCTCCTTCATCGGCAAAAAATAAATGATAAGCTTTGACATCATCTTGATTGACGGTTTTTTTCACTAAACGCATCCCTAAGGCATAGGTAAAAAATTTATAAATATCTTGTGCTGAACTTGTTACCGCTGTGACGTGATGAATGCCGTATAACTGACGCATAAAAATTCTCCTTTATTCTAAAGATAAATCGCCAAGGACAAAGAAACTCAATTGAGCCTTGACCAAACTTTGGTTATTTTGATTAAAAAACTCTACCGTCGTGCGCATGATTGAACGTCCTCGATGAAAGACAAAACCCTTTGCAGTAATAAGGGTATCCGCCGTCCCCATCTTCAGAAAAGAGATACTCATATCCGTGGTAACAACTCGTTTTCCTAAAGATAACGTTGCAATCGCTCCTACCACATCGACGAGGCCCGCTAATGCACCCCCGTGAATGGCACCATAACGATTCATGGAAACGTCATTGGGTTTCCAATTTATTTCCACCGAACCGGGTTCAAGATGAGTGATATGCGGTTGAATCCAATGATCAAATGTTTGCGATTCACCTTTGATTGAGTAGTATTGTTTAATTTTTGTTAAGATTTCCTGGTTCATGCCTTACTAAAAGCATATTGAATGCATGCTTTCCTCTCATCACTATAATAAACAATATGAAACAAATTGTATGGATTAAGACGCTACTACTTTTCACGCTTGTAAGTTGTGGAACTGCCGTTTCTTCAATGTCAATTCAATCTGAAAATCTATCCTCCCTTGACCCAACTTCACTGACTTCGGAATTTTCTTCAGAGTTAATTAGTGTGAGTTCGGAAGAATTAATGCCTAGCTTAACGACAAAATGGGCAACTTTGTTAAGTATCCCCGAAGCGAATTATACCGAAACCAATTTAGAGTTAACGAATGAATTTACATCAGTAGATATCATTGAAGTTGCGGCTATCTATTCCCAAAATGATGCCACCTTTTATGGATTAGTGTATGAGGCAAATGTTTTAGGTAACGGGGGACGAATTCGTTTTCGTATCGGAATCGTTGATGAAACCTTTGCAGGTTTTAATGTTGTCACTCATAGCGAACATACAAGTTTTGGAATGAAAATCATTAACGCTTTAAATACAGGACTTGTGGGTCAACCGGCCACGTACGAAGCAGCTGTCAATGTCTTAATTACCAAAAACGTTTCAGTCACTAACATTACAGAAACCTACAGTGCAATGTACCCCGCTATTGATGCAATGGTAAACCACGCCATGCAATTTCAGGCTTGAAAAAACTTATTCCGTTTTTTGCTTTCATCTTATTACTAGGTTGTACACCAAGTACACCATCCGCATGGAATGATTTCCTTAATCTTCCTCAGCACGAAATCCTTCTTTTAGAAGTCCCTAAAAATTTAAATAATGTAGGAATTGAGGAAATCATTTTTGCTGCCGAAGAAAATACGATTACCCATTATGGTTATGAAGCATCCGTTCATGGTAATCATGCCACGGTTAAAATTCGTTTTCGCCTTGTTGTAACGTCAAATGAAATTACCCATTTTTCCGTTCTCCAACATCAAGAACATGCCGGATTTGGTGTGATATTAATCGAGGCTCTCGAAGCTAATATTATTGGATTAAGTCCACAGTTAAGTGCCATTGAAAACGTATTACAAACGACCGCTGTACCCAACACTGCATTGACCGAAACCTATGACGGTATGATGCCTGCGATCGATGCAATGCTACTTCACGCCGCTCAACTCTTCGCATAAAATAACATCAGAGGTAATCGTTTATGCCAAAACCATACATTCCACCGATGAAAGGCCAAAAGTCACCTTTTCAACCCGGACAAGCCAATAACATTAAACCTCAACAACCAAAAATTCAAAAACCAACCAATCGTCGTCCAGCAGGTCGCAACGGTTAAAAATTTTACACATCTCCTCGTTGCCTAATTCCTATTTTTTCTTTATGCTTATGAAAAGATGGAACGAATTATTATTGGGATCGCCGGCGGTACCGCTTCAGGAAAAACCACGTTAAGTGATGTTCTTCACCGAGAATCAGGACCACAAAACTCGGTCATTTTAAAATTTGATAATTATTATCGCGATCGCCAAGATCTTCCTTTTGAACAAAGAGCCCAACTCAATTATGACCACCCCGACGCGTTTGATATTCCTTTATTAGTTCACCATTTAACTGCCTTAAAATTGGGTAAAACCATTGAGCAACCTACGTATGATTATGTTAAACACATACGGGCCAAAGAAACCATCGTGACACCTTCAGCCCCTGTCATCATTCTTGAAGGTATTTTAGTCTTTGCAATTTCTGAACTTCTTCAACTGATTGATTTCAAAATTTATGTTGATACACCGTCAGACATTCGAATTCTTCGTCGGGTTAAACGCGACATTGAAGAACGAGGAAGAACGTTTGATTCCGTGACCGAACAATATTTATCCACAGTTCGTCCGATGCATGACCTCTTTGTAGAACCATCAAAGACCCACGCGGATATTATTGTTCCTGAAGGAGCATTTAACCCAAAAGCAACGGACCTTTTATTAACAAAGGTCGCTGCCTTGGTCGCTGAATTTAAACAAAGTCATTAAGGAAGCATCGCTTGGCGATGGGCTTCTTCAATCACTTTTCTGACGCGTTCAAATTCGTGGGGATCATTAAGTTCTTTTAACTCTAAAAATAATACTTTTTTCGCAGGAACTTTATAGTTTTTATAAATACGTTTTAACACATCATAGTAATGGTCATAATGAAAATTCAAATAGTCTTCTTGACCTTTTTCAATCGTGCGTCCACGTTTACGTACATAACCAAACAATTCCTCTTTAGGACGAACTAAAATCACTTGTAAATCAAGATCAGGTAAACGCTTTAAGTGGGCGTCTGCAATCGCATACGTTAAGGCCACTTCCATGGCGGTCATAAAGCCCTCTAAACGAAGCATTTCTGCAAAGACAAGATTGGAATAAAGGGTTGAATCACAAATAACATTCGGTAAATCTTTTGTTTTCCACATTAATAAAAAGAGGGCACTGTAAAATGCATTTTGGGATAGCAAGGCAAACGTTTCTTTATCTTCATAAAAATACGGAAGATACGGGTTATTTTCGACAGGCTCCTCCAAAAGGGGAAACCGATAATAATCGGAAAGCATCTTGGCCAAGGTCGACTTTCCCGAACCAATTGGTCCTAATATTCCTATCCGCATAAAACTTACCTCTATTCAAAAATCATTATATCGAAAATACCCTATTTTCGATACGTGAATCGTTAGCCTAAATCGATTTTTTTACCTTTAATTTTGAAGATGACTGCTTCACAAATGTTTTTCGTATGATCACCGGCACGTTCTAACGTTCGAATCATATTAAACGTATCTAGAACACTCATAATATTTTCTGTATTGGCAATCTTTGGTATATCATTAAAAGCACGTTTTAATTTGGCATCAATGAGTTGATCTTGATTGGATATTTCAAACGTTTTTTCCAAGACAGGGGAAAAAAATAAATCTGTTGCCGCAATAAACATTTTTATAAAATTGGCATACATATCATCAATGTAATCTTTAAAGGGTACATACATGGGTTTGGCAAGGATGATAAACTCAGAAATGGTCTTGGCGTAATCCCCAATTCGCTCGACATCATTGGCTACTCGAATCATCGCCATTGTGGAGCGTAAGTCTTTTGCAACCGGTGCTTGCGTAGCTAAAAATGTGAGAACCGATTCGTTAATAATTTCATCAAGGTTATTAACTTGCTCATCCCGTTTAATCACAGCGAGTGCTCGCTTTGTATCCATGGATTTGAGCGCAACTTGGACATCTTGGTGCATACTAAGCACCAAGGAGATCATTTCTTGAAGATTTTTTTCAATTTCTTTAATTTGATTTTCAATTAGGGTTACCATAGTTGCCTCATTTCTAACCGAATCGACCGGTAATATAACTTTCTGAACGTGGATCTTTTGGCGTAGAGAAGAACGATTTTGTATCGCCCACCTCGATTAAGTCACCAAGAAGGAAGAACGCTGTTTGATCCGAAATTCGTGCGGCTTGCTGCATGGAGTGGGTAACAATCACAATCGTATAATGTTGCTTTAATTGTACTATAAGTTCCTCAATTTTCGCGGTGGCAATCGGATCAAGCGCAGAGGTTGGTTCATCCATTAACAACACTTCAGGATTCATCGCGAGCGCACGAGCGATGCAAAGCCGCTGTTGTTGCCCTCCGGAAAGTTCTAGGGCCGATTTGTTTAATCGATCTTTCACTTCTTCCCATAACGCCGCATCTTCTAATGCTTTTTTAACAAGGGCATCCATTTCTTTCTTTTCATAATGACGTTGGCAGCGAGGTCCATAGGCGATGTTGTCATAAATCGACATCGGGAAGGGATTGGGTTTTTGAAAAACCATACCGACGCGTTTACGAACGTCAATGACATCGGTTTTTTTATCATAAACATCTAACGATCCAAATAGGACTTGTCCGCGAATTGTCACATCGGGAATTAAATCATTCATCCGGTTCAACGTTCGTAAAAACGTGGATTTCCCACAGCCAGAAGGACCAATTAAAGCCGTCACACTATGGGAATCAATGGATAAATCAATGTTCTTTAGTGCATGATTTTTCCCGTAATAGAGGTTGAGGCCTTTTACCACAAATGTTTTTTCCATATTAAACCTGGGCTCCTAACCGACCCTTTAAAAAGCGATAACTAATAAATTTGATAAGGAGGTTAAGAATTAACACAATCCCTAAAATAATGATGGCAATGGTTGAAGATAGGGCAATATTAGCAGGTTCATCCGTCATCATTGAATAAATATGAACTGCAAGAGATGTCGATTTATCCGTTAAAGTGACCTCATCTCGAATAATCGATCCCACGGCAAAAATAAGCGCTGCCGACTCACCTACGATGCGACCAATGGCTAATAAGGTGGATGCTAAGATTCCCGGTAAGGCATTAGGAACCACGACTTTAAACGTGGTTTGGGTTTGACTAGCACCTAATGCGAGGGAGGCATAACGATAATCATTCGGTACGACACGTAAACTTTCTTCGGTGGTACGAATAATCACAGGGAGTAAAATAACCGCCAACGTCATGGCACCAGAAATAAGATTACCTCCTGTTGCCGGTGAATTCGTATTCGCGGTGAGCGAAACAACAAGGGGAACAAATACGGCTAAACCGAGGAGTCCAAAAATTATGGACGGCACGCCGGTAAGAATTTCGATAAAGGAACGGATAATCCGTGTTGCCTGATCCTTTTTTGCGTATTCATTGAGGTAAAGGGCCGCGCCGATTCCAATCGGTAGGGCAAACAAAAGCGTTAATCCGATGAGCCATAATGTCGTAATCAATGACCCACGAATGCCACCTCCTTTGGTTGTCACTTCGAGTTCAAAAATCGAATTAGAGCTGTCGAGTTCTTGAATCATGCGTTCCGCACCTCGACGCGCTAATGAAGTTGCCCGATCATTATAAGATATTTTTGAAATGAGATATTCTTTCAGCAAAGGAAATTGCTCCGGTCCCACCGCTGATTTATTCACAAGCGTTTCAAACGGAGAATCAGGATGAATATAAGCGATGATAATGGAAGGTTGGCCTAAGAGATCAACCCCTTCTTCAATTCCCAAACCCCACTTCTGTGAATAATAAACATTGTCTTCAAGCGATTGCATCGCGGGAAAATTGCCAGGTTCTTCATAACGTTCGATGGTCGCTAAATACACATTGGATTCATAATCATACGTTAATAAATCCACATTCATTAAACTCCAACCTTGATTAAATAAAAACACTAAAATCGCGCCAAGGGTAAGAAAAGAAACGGAGGAAAAAAGATACGTCAGTGACTGTAATAAGCCATCAATCCACAAACGAAGTGAAAAAGGCTTACGCATACATACGACCCACTTTGCGTTTGATAAAGTTTAAGGTTAAATTGGTTAATAAAATGATAACCATCAAGACAAGTCCAATGGAGAAACGTATCGTGTAATCCAAACCCACCGTTTCTTTCATCCCTAATAACATCGTGGATGTTAACGTCGCAGTGGTGTCAAATAAGTTAAAGGTAATTCCAGAACGGCGTGATCCCGCGACTAACGCAACCGCGGTAGCTTCACCAAGCGCACGACCTACGCCAAGAATGGCAGCTGTGAAAATCCCAGATTTAGCCGCAGCAAGAACAACTTTAAATTGCGTTTGGGTTTGCGTAGCACCTAAAGCGAGCGATCCTTGAATTAGACTTTTATCGACCGATCGAATCGCCACTTCCGCGATGACGGTCATTGTAGGAATAATCATGATTGCTAAGACAATCACGGTCGATAAAACCGAAAAACCTGCCGCTGATTGCACCCCAAATGAAACCGATAGATTATAAACCACATTTAAAATAAAACCCGCACCAAATAATCCATAAACTATCGAAGGAATTGCTGCGAGAATTTCAATGATCGTTCGTAACAAATTTCCAAGCCATCTCGGGGCGATTTTGGCAATAAAAAGTGCGGTTAAAGTTGCGATCGGTGCCGCAATCAATAATGCTAAAAAGGCATTGTATAATGTGCTGATAATTAAGTAGCCGATGCCGTAAGCATTTGATAAAAAGGTGGGACCATCTAAATAGACAATACCTGTCAGAAATCGTAATAAATTGACTTGTCCTAAGCCATCGTTATCCGAGATAAAGGGAGTAATGCCCCGCTCAAAGATGACAATGACAATCAGTACGATAAAAGATGCAGATAAAATCGCTGTTCCAAACAAGATATTTTCAACAATTTTATCAACCACTTTTTTTAAAGTATTTTTTGATTTCATAAGTTTTTTTAACAACAAAAATTATACCGAGACCACTAAGGTCCCGGTATAACATTAATGTAAATAATTGTTAAAGCGCGGCTTCTGCATCCAAAGCATCTTGCCATGTCCGAATCGGATTGGCCGCTGCTTTTTCATACATACGTTTTAATAGATCAGCATCGACATTGCTTAAGGGATTGTCATTGTGAACAATCGCCACAATGGCATCCCAGGCTAATTGTCCAAGTTGTTCAGAGGGAAGTGCGGTTCCATTAAGATCGACTTGTTCGGCAGCGGTAAAGTTACGTGAGGCAAATCCAACGTCCTTACCTACTGCTTCGTCTTTCTGAGCACCATTAGTACGTTTCCAAGCATCCCCCGAACCAGTGTGTTCGTGTTCAGCTACAAAATTTCCGCATCGTGGACGGAAGGAAGCAGTCACAGCTTTTGCGACTTTTTCAATGGAATCCGATCCACCGAAACGAACCGTGATCGCAGAGTTATCTTGATCACAGACGGGATATTGGGATTTAATATCATCCCAACGGGTATTGGTTGCTAAGGCTACAGCTCCGGCACCCGCAATCGTATCTTCACCTTCAATGGTGGTCATAAACGCGACAAATGCTTTGGCAATATTTTCAACCGTGTCTGATGGGAAATCACCATCGGCACGTAACATCCAATTAAACGGACGTTTTAACCCATAAGAATTATCTAAAACAGTATCTTCACTCGCTTCGATTCCATTAAAGGTTAAGCCTTTCACATTGGCATTAAGCGAAGATAATGACACGTAACCGATACCATATTTGTCCGATCCACTCATGGCGGTTAAAATCGCGGTGTTATCAGCGATAATAAAACCTTCTGTTAATAAATTGTCATCTTTCGCCGCCGCAGAAAAACCTATGCCACCCATAAATCCATCGCGTGTTCCAGATGTCGTGTCGCGAGTGTAGAGAACAATATTGTTTTCTGCATTGAAGCTCGGAACTTGAGAACTGGCAGTGGATGAGGCAACGCTACTTGAGGTTCCTCCACAGGCGGCAAGTAAGGTGGCAAACCCTGTAAGCCAAATTCCTTTTTTAAAGTGCATGTTCATTCGTTTTCTTTCCTCCTCATGATTCATACAACATTACCATAGAGGATGAAATCGTTAAGATGATGAACTTTAGGTTAAGTTTTGTTAACGCAGGTTGGGAAGACTTAAAATAAAGGTCGTTCCCCGACCTAATTCACTTTTCACTTCGATGGTCCCTTTATGTGCTTCAATGATGGCGCGCGTAATAGCCAATCCCAAGCCACTGCCACCTTCAACGCGATTACGAGCGAAGTCCGTCCGATAAAATCGATCAAAAATGCGTGGAAGGTTTTGAGGTTCAATACCTGCACCAGAATCGGAAAAGATGATAATCGTATATTTATCAGCTATCTCACAATGGATCTTCACGCCGCCTTTTGTGGTATATCGTATCGCATTGGATAGAAGATTAGAAAAAATTTGAAATGTCTTATCACGATCAAGAAAAACAACGGTATGACAGGAGGGGTGAACATCAACCGACAAACCTTTCTCTCGTAGAGAGGTTTGATGGACTTGAAGTACATCTCCAAGTAATTCATCAAAATAAAATTCTGATTTGATTAAGGTAGAAAATAGTTGATTATCGAGTTTAGATAAATTGGTAAGTTCATCCATTAATCGTTGCATTCGTGCAGATTCTTTATCGATAATTTCTAGAAAACTTTGTCGTTCGCGAGGAGATAATTTTGCCCCAGGTCGATTGAGGATATCCGAAGCCCCCATAATCGCCGCCAAAGGTGTTTTTAATTCGTGCGATATGTCGGCCAAAAATTCCGTTTGAACTTGGTCTAAGTTATGTTGATGCGAAATATCCACGGAAAGCACTAACACCCCGAAGAAAGTTGATTCAAATTCTAACCGTATGATGCGTGTTTGGATCCTTTTTTTATCCAAATCCCATTCAAAGGTAGCTCCCGTTTCGATCGCTAAGGATTGTTGCAAACTTCCCCATAATGTCGGATATGATTTTAGTGCATCAATTGTTGTCCATGTGTCACCGATTAAGGCTTTTTGCCGGGACGACGATAAAAAGATTTGACCCGAAGGCAGTACAAGAAAAAATGCTTGATCAAGATGTTTTGTCAGTTGATCCAAGAGAAACTCGTCTTGTAACGATTGACTCGACACAATGGGGATCTTGGGTGGTCCTTCTATCGAGCCAGGCATCCATAAAAATATAATAAAAATAAATGCGGTTAAAAAAAAGATAAATATACTTAAAAAAGTCCCATTATTACGAAAGAAAAAGGTTACTAACAAGGAAATTAAAAGAAAAAATAGTCCGAGCATCACGCGTCCGAGAAGTGTTTTCTTTTCCATGCCTTACATTATATAAGGTTACTTAAGTAATAAGGAATAACCCACACCACGAACCGGTTTAAAGAAACATTCTGCATCAATAAGTTTTCGTTTTAGATTGTAAACATGGACATCAACAATCCGTGTTGTTCCATCATATTCAAAACCCCAAATCGCATTAAGTATGGTATCGCGAGATAAGGCTTGTTCTTTGTTAACGATGAAAAATTTTAGTAAATCAAATTCCATCTTCGTGAGTTCGATGGGTTTTTGATTCACAAACACTTTAAATTGCTTTAAATCTAAAAGAATATTTGAAAAATCGAGGGTATCTTCTTCGTGATTTTTGTCGGGTTGGAAGTGACCGAGTAATGCTTTTACTTGAGCAATGAGTTCACGATTTGAGATGGGTTTTTTTAAATAAAGATCAGCCCCAGAACTTAATCCTTCAATCGCATCAAATTCAGACGTTTTTGCGGTGAGCATGACAAACAAACCTTTATTTTTTTCCGCCCTTAACTTTTTCACTAATTCTAAGCCTGACATGTTTGGAATCATCCAATCAATAATAAAACAATCAAATTTTTCCTTTTGTACCATCCGGTATGCTTCCGTTCCGTTATTCGCGTTTTTAACAACAAATCCGGCGGTTTCAAGGTCAAATTTTAATATTTTAGCTAAAGATGGTTCATCTTCGACGACTAAAATCTTCTTTGCCATGAAGGATCTCCTTTCAATCGGTTTGAAACGATTGTTAAGACCTTATTATCTTAAAGGCATTTTATCAAATAATTGTTAAAGAAATGTAAATTATCTTTCTTCAAAATTTACAATTGGGGGGGAACGCCACTTCGTAAAGCGACTATAATGAAATTAGTCTAGAATCAATTTCTTAATCGGCTATTAAGAAAACGATTCAAAAAGGTATTTTTGTTCAAGGAGGATAACATGAAAAAACTTACCACTGTTGCGATGTTAGCTGTGGCGGGATTTTCCTTGTTGCTTTCTGCATGCGGTACCACATCCTATGAAATCGCCCTTGTCACGGATATTGGTGACATCGACGATAAGTCCTTTAACCAAGGCGCATGGGAAGGTGTGGTTGAATATGCGGAAGCCAACAATAAATCTCACCAATATTACAAACCTGCGGCCGTTGACAACACTGAATATGTCAACACCATCGACTTAGCCGTCGAAGGTGGTGCTAAAGTCATTGTCACCCCAGGATTCTTATTCGAAACACCGATCTTCTTAGCCCAAGATGCGCATCCAGATGTGAACTTCATCTTGTTAGATGGTGTTCCACACAATGCGGATTATTCCGAATTCCGTCAAGAAGATAACGTTTTATCCATTCTTTATGCCGAACAACAAGCAGGTTACTTAGCCGGGTATGCTGCGGTTGCTGATGGCTTTACATCCTTAGGTTTTATGGGGGGTCTTGCTGTTCCTGCCGTTGTTAAATTTGGGGTCGGGTTCTTGCTCGGTGCTCAAGATGCTGCTGCAGACTTAAGTGTTGAAGGTGTGACCTTACGTTACCACTATACGGGTGACTTTGCCGATACACCTAAAAACGCGACAACTGCACAAACCATGTTCCAACAAGGCGTTGAAGTGATCTTCGCAGCCGGTGGTGCTGTTGGTTTATCGGTCATGAAGGAAGCTGAAGCTGCTGGTAAAAAAGTTATTGGGGTTGACGTAAACCAAGGTCCAGGTGGTGCAAACCTCTCGGATACGGTCATCTCCTCTGCGATGAAAGGCTTAGGAACCTCCGTTGTTCAAGCCTTAACCGCGTACTATGATGGTGAATTCCCTGGTGGTGAAGTTTGGGTTCTTGACGCCTCCAATGATGGTGTCGGCTTACCAACTGACGAAGCCTCATGGGGTTTTGAAACCTTCACGGTTGCTGAATACGATGTGATTTATGCAGAGCTTGCCGATGGTGAACGAACCGTTGCTTTAATCGAAGCCAACGGTGGAATCACGGGCGCGACCGAAACAGAAATTCAAGCGTATGATAATGCTGCAGGTAACATTTCTGTTACTTGGGTTGCTTAATACCTAGCCAAACAAAAAGCACAGGGGGTTAAATCCCTGTGCTTTTTAATGCAAAATTTAAACAATGAAACCTGCAAAACGTCCCATCATCGACATGCAACATATCACCAAGGTTTTTCCTGGTATTGTTGCTAATGATGATATTTCTCTTTCCTTGATGGAAGGCGAAATTCATGCGCTACTTGGTGAAAATGGCGCAGGAAAATCAACCCTCATGAGCGTACTCTTTGGTTTGTATACCCCCGAAGGTGGGCAAATCAAAAAGTATGATGATGTCATTCAAATCAAAGATCCGAATGACGCCAATCGTTATGGTATTGGGATGGTCCATCAGCACTTTAAATTGGTCGAAGTATTTACCGTTCTCGACAACATTCTTCTTGGGGCAGAACCGATGGAAAATGCCCTCTTCATTGACCGTAAAAAAGCCAAAGAAGACATTGTGGCACTTTCCAATCGTTACAAATTAAAAATTGATGTTGATGCCAAGATTGAAGATATCTCCGTGGGGATGCAGCAACGCGTGGAAATCCTTAAAATGTTATACCGCAAAAATAACATTCTCATTTTTGATGAACCAACGGCCGTATTAACCCCACAAGAAATCGAAGAATTAATGAAGATCTTGAACGACCTTAAAAACGAAGGCAAGTCCATTTTATTTATTTCTCACAAACTGAACGAAATCATGGCGATTTCCGACCGTGTGACAGTTTTACGGAAAGGGAAAGCAGTGGGAACGTTTATCACCAAAGAAACCACCCCCAAAGCGTTATCCACCCTTATGGTGGGACGTGATATTACGTTTGAAGTGGCTAAAACACCCGTAACTATTGGGGACGCACAACTCGAATTAAGTCATCTTAGTTACATTTCACCCCGTACCAAAAAAGCATTGTTGAATGATGTGTCTTTCTCGGTTCGTTCAGGGGAGATCGTTGGTATTGCTGGCATTGAAGGAAATGGTCAATCCGAATTAGCCTACCTCATTGCCGGACTCCTTCACCCTTCGGATGGTCACATCCACTTAAAAGGGCAAGATATCTCCCATCGTTCCGTTCGTTATCGTAACGATGCAGGACTCGCTCATATTCCTGAAGACCGGCATAAATATGGTTTGATTCTTGATGATCCACTTTTTTCGAATTTATCGATGAAAAAATATCATAAAGAACCGTTTCAAAAAAATGGCATCTTGAATAAAAAAGCCTCCCTTGAACTTGCGGAGTCCTTAATCCATTCCTTTGATGTCCGTTCCGGTCAGGGTATTTATTCACTGACCCGTAGTTTGAGTGGTGGCAATCAACAAAAAGCAATCATTGCTCGAGAAATTGATACGAACTCTGACGTCATGCTTGCGGTTCAATTGACCCGCGGCCTCGATGTGGGTGCGATTGAATACATTCACCAACACATGCTACGGCAACGGGAAGAAGGCAAAGCCATTCTAATGATTTCCTTAGAACTGGATGAAATTATGAAATTATCCGACCGAATTCTTGTGATGTACAACGGTCAAATCGTCGCCGAATTAAAACCCAAACAAACCACGAAAGAAGAAATTGGTCTTTACATGGCAGGAGGACACCCTTCATGAAAAAAGAAGGCTTAACAGGTTCCCTAATTGCCATTAGTATCGGGCTTGTTTTTGGATTGGTTATTATGGTGATTGCCAACCCATTCCAAGCGATACCTGGTTTCTTTACCATGATTGGGGGTTGGCTTATTCACCCGGATTTCTTACGCCGTGTCGGAGATTTATTTTACATCGCCGGTCCATTAATTATGACAGGCTTATCCGTCGGTTTTGCCTTCAAAACAGGATTATTTAACATCGGGGCAACAGGACAATACACGATGGGCATGTTCGCCGGCATTTATGTCGGTGTTTACGGAGACTTTTTCGGACCGACTCAATGGATTTTTGCCTTCCTAGCAGCGATTGTTTTTGGGGCATTATGGGGTTTAATTCCCGGTTTATTGAAGGCGTACTTTAATATCCATGAAGTCATTGCCTCGATCATGCTCAATTATATCGCCATGTACACCGTGAATATGTGGGTGCAAACCAATCCCACCTTATTCAATGTTCAATTTGCAAAAACCGTCACCATCGACGCTAATGCGTATTTACCCACCACTTTCTTGCGCGATATTTTTGCGCGGAGCGGGATTGACATTGGCATTCTTCTTGCGATTGGGTTTTCGCTGCTCATGTATTTTGTCTTAGAAAAAACAACGTTTGGTTATGAACTTAAATCCGTCGGGAGTAATCGTTTTGCTTCAAAATATGCCGGGATTAAGGAAAACCGAAGTTTAATTCTTTCCATGACGATTGCCGGAGCGCTCGCAGGCATTGGCGGTGCGCTCTATTTCCTTTCCCGCGGATCCATTAATTCGGGTAATCAATATCCTGTCGCCAACGAACTCATGAGCGCGGGTTTTGATGGGATTGCCGTCGCATTACTTGCACAATCGAATCCTGTTGCAACGATTTTCTCTGCCCTCTTCATTTCCTTTATCCAACGCGGTGGTTTCTTCATGCAAACGTTGGGAATTAAAATCGAAATTATTGATGTGATTGTGGCTGCGATTATTTATAGTTCCGCGATGTCGATGTTAGCCAAAGATAAATTAACGTCCTTCTTGAAAAAATGGAGGACAAAAGCATGAACTTCTTTGAATTGTTTATTTTGCTCGCGAATTCAACCATGTTTTTTGCCGTTCCTCTACTCATTACAGCCTTAGGAGGAATGTTTGCAGAAAAAAGCGGTGTGGTGAATATTTCTCTTGAAGGGACGATGGTGTTTGGATCCTTCTTTTCGATTGGTTTTATTAACATCATGCAAACAAATGTTCCAGATTTTAACCCTACCCTTTTACTCCTCCTCGCCGCGGTTATTGCGGCAATAACCGGTGCGCTATTATCCAGTTTACTGGCCTTGTCTGCGATTAACTTCAAAGCCAATCAAGTCATCGGTGGTACTGCGATCAATCTTTTTGCGGCCCCGATGGTTATCTTTATTGCCCGAACACTCAATAACGTGAAAAACATCCCTTTTGATCAAACCTTCAATATTCAGAAAGTTCCTTTACTTGGTGATATCCCTTTCCTAGGTGATATCTTTTTCCAAGACATCAATATTCTTAGCTTCTTAGGTTATTTCATCGCCATCGTAGCCATTATCACGATTTATAAAACGCGTTTTGGTTTACGATTGTCTGCGGTGGGTGAACATCCTTCTGCTGCGGATTCTGTCGGGATCAATGTCTATAAAATGCGCTGGATTGGCACCTTAATTTCTGGCGCGCTTGCCGGGATTGGTGGTTTAGTTTTTGTGGTTAGCAGTTCGGTGACCTTCTCGGGTCAAGTCAGTGGTTATGGTTTCCTTGCGCTCGCTGTCATGATTTTTGGCCAATGGAAACCCGAAAAAATATTTTATGCAAGTATCTTCTTTGGTTTTGCCAATGCCTTAAGTGTGAAATACACCTTAATTCCGCTTTTTGATGGCTTGTCTCTTGGGTACTTCTTCCGCATCCTACCGTATGTGGCCACGTTAGCGGCATTGATGTTAACCAGTAAAAAATCCCGGGCTCCCAAAGCAGAGGGTATTCCTTACGATAAAGGGAGTCGTTAAAGTTCGTTGAATCGTTGTTCAAGCAACGTTAGCCATTGCGCCACGTGAACACCATCGACCAGTCCATGATGAACTTCCACGGATAAGGTCAAAATTTTTCGGTCTTTTAAGGTTTCAAATTGGCTCCAACTAATACGGGGAACAGAATCCTTGGGGCCAAGTAACGTCGCATGGGAGAAGTGATGAAAGCGGCGCCACGGAAACGAGGTCACATAGAGGGTATTTAAAACCGTTTCACTTGCCGGAACGAAAAAAATATCCCCTTGTTTTTCCGAAGTTTTCTTTGCATGGTTAATGAAGGTCAAACAGTCGTCATCCACTTCACAAAATACCATTTTAAACAAATCATCCGAGATGCGTTTATCTGTGAAGGAAACGTACCGAATTGGTTCATGGAATACCCCTTTTTCATCGATACGATATTGAAAGTTTTCAACCTGATTTAAACTCTGAATGACATGATGCATCAAGGCTAAGTAAAAACTCACATTTTCTTTTTTTACCCATTGATACAGTTTGGTTACATCCAAATCAAAGGTCATATTAAATCGTGGGATTTCATAGTGCGAAAAGAAAGAAAAATGGTCTCTTCGATTCCATGTCTTTACATCAATATAACGTTTCATATGCTCCTTATTATAGACCATATGCATCATAACTATACGAACTCTTTACATTCAATAAAACTCATCAAACGTATAATAAAAACGGAGAAAAACAATGATGAAAACCCGTGTCCTCTTCGTTTGTATTCACAATTCTGCCCGGAGCCAAATGGCAGAAACCTTTCTTAATGATTTAGGAAAAGAAACATTTATCGCGGAAAGTGCAGGCATTGAAGCTGGAACGCTCAACCCCATCGTCGTGGAAGCGATGAACGAAATTGGTTATGACATTTCAAAAAATGAAACCAATTCCGTTTTTGAGTTTTTTAAAGCCGGCAAACATTATGATTTAGTCGTCAAAGTGTGTGACACGGTCAATGGGCAATTATGTCCGGTGTTCCCAGGCACAAAAGCAGAACTTTATTGGAATATTACCGATCCAAGTTCCCTCGCTGGATCCAAAGAAGAAAAATTAAACGAAATTCGAAAAATTCGTGATCTCATCCGTGTTAAAGTCGAAGCCCTCATTCAAGATTTTAAATTGATTCGCCCGTTGCCACTTGATTTATAAGTCGTTCCCCTTGTTGAAACAACGTTAGATTTGTAACGAGCGCGTCAAACATCCGTTCAAGATTTTTTGGACTCGTAAAGGAAATATGCGGCGTCACTGTAACATTGTCTAAGGTCCAAAAAGAATGATCTTTGGCAAGCGGTTCTTGCTGGAAAGTATCCAGAATGGCATGACGAATTTTCTTGTTTTGTAATAATTCTATTAACGCAGTTTCATCGAGAATTTCTGCACGCGCAATGTTCACAAAGACGGCTTGTGGGGATAAGTTTTGGAGGATTGAGGAGGTTAATAGCCCCTTTGTTTGCGGTGTTAAGGCAAGACATACGACGACGATATCATAACCCCCAATTTTTTCTTGGAGATCAGAAAGTGGATAAACATTTTTTACATAAAACGATTCTTTCTTTCGACGATTAAACGCATCCACTTGACATCCCATAAAGGAGAGCGTTTTAGCAACCGCTTGACCAATTTGGCCAAGACCAATGACTGCTGCTTTTTTATCCGTGAGTTCTTCGCCATGGCGAGAAGGTCGCCATTGTTGAGCGGCTTGGGTTGTTTGATAAAATCCAAAATGACGATAAAAGCGAATAAGTTGACCCAAGACATATTCAGCCATGGAGGCATTAAAAACACCCCGTGATCCGGACACCGTAACCCCTTTTAAATTCGGGTGATTCAAATCAATTAAATCTGTTCCCGATGTTGCCACTTGCAAGTAGTGGAGTTTGGGTAGTTGCTGGACGTTTTGCTCAATAAAAAATTGATCGGAAAAAATCGCATTAACTTCTGGTGTTAAGGTCTTACTCACCGTGACATGCAGTGATTTTAATTGTTCGATTTGTTCCGGCTTGAGTGTTAAAAAACGAGAAAATAACGTAAGTTCTTTCATAAATTTTCCTCTATACCAAGTATAAAGAAGGTTTTAAGGGATTGCGATGATGGTGCTTGAGTAGGCGGGGAGTATCACAGTATTTCCATTACGCGATGCCGGTGTCCAAGAAACACTAATGCCATCTAGGATATCACCGAGGGTAATGGGAGAATTAAAGGTATAACTACTTGAACTGCCATTGTGTATCACGAGTTTTGTAACGCCTTCATACGTCATCGTATGCGCAGAAACCACAGGGCTACCCGAATTAACAACCCCGACGGTTCCTGCACGGAGCTCGAAATGCTCGTGTTTTAAGCGAATGGCTTGTTGGTAATAAATGAATAAGGAACTCGGATCGGATAGTTGTCCATGGGCGGACAAACCGGATACAGTGTTCGACGTTAAATTGTTACCATTTCCATAACTGCCGGAATCGGTGACATAATCATCGCCCCATGGCATCGGTGTACGATATACACGGTCAGGAATCGAAGAAGTTCCTTCCGCGCGTAAGCCCACTTCTTCACCGTAGTAGATAAAGGAATTCCCGGGCGCTAAAACGGTCATCGCACCGAGCATTTTTAAAATATTTTGGTTCGATAAAGAGGTGGATAAGCGCGGTTTATCATGATTACTTAAAAAATTGGCCTCAATGGCATCGGCTTGACGTTGACGAATATTGCGTTGATGCGAATCAAACCCAACTGCAAGAGAAGCGGTTCCAAACAATTGACCTTGAGCACGTGTCGCGTGGTCAAAGTTAAATAAGGAGTCAATGTTCGTCGCATAATAACTTTCTAATTTGGGTTGCGCCGTCCAAACTTCTCCGACCATGTAGAAATTGGGATAATCTTTGGCAACTTCTGTTTGAAATTCTGTCCAAAATTCTACATTCTTGGATAAGATATCTCCATTCCATTTGTCACCACCGGAGTAATCGGTAAAAATATGCATGGCCGCATCAAGGCGGAATCCAGCAATGCCTTTTGCCATCCAGTATTTTCCAATCTTAATAAATTCTTCTCGCACTTCAGGATTATCAAAGTTAAAGTCAGGCATACTGGAGGAGAAGATGCCTTCATAGTAGCGATTGGTAGAACCCCAAGGATGCTTAGCATCTTGCGTTTTGGAAAAGTTATACCAATCAATATACGGATTCGGTTCATCACGGCCATAGGCATCTTGGGCTTGATAAAACCAAAGGTGATTAACACCAGAATGATTAAAAACCATATCCAAAATAATTACGATATCAATAGCTTTCAGATCATCGACAAGATTTTGAAAGGTATAACCGTCCACTTCATAAAGGGAGCGCACACCATAATAATCGGTGACATCATATCCATGATAAGCACTGGCAGGATGAATTGGAGATAAATAAAGACCTTCTACTCCTAATTCTTTGAGATAGGGTGCTTTGTCAGCAATGCCTTTAAAATCACCGATGCCATCGCCATTACTATCGGCAAACGCATACACTAAAATTTGATAATACGTCCGATACTTTAATTCGTGATTATACGTTTCCACTGGTTCACTCGTAGTTCCACTAGAGATGGGGGTAACGAGATCACACGAACTGATAAGAAGGCTTGCGAACAAGGTCGCCATTAATAATTTATATTTCATATTTATAACCTTATCAAATTTGCTAAAATATTTCCAAGTAGAGCGAACAAATGTTTAAAATCTTTAAAGACCAATTTAATGACGTTTTCTTAAAATTTTACTTTCAATCGTATTTATTGATGGAACGTTCATTACGTATTCGTTCTAAAAATCAAATTACCATTCGGGAAATGATGATGATTAATCTTGTGGATCGTCTCAAAGAAAACAATAACAATACACTTTCCAACATTGCTGCCTACCTACAAGTTTCAACGCCTGTCGTTTCTGTCTCTGTGAAGTCCTTAATTCGCAAAGGTTATTTAACCAAACGCCTCAATCTCGATGATAACCGGGTTTTTTATCTCGAACTCACACCCAAAGGTGCGATGCATATCAAAAATGCACTTGCCTTTTCCGAACGTTTACTTAAACAAGGGATGAAAAAACTCTCTCCCTTTGATATTGCCGCCTTAAAAAAAGCATTTAATGCCGCGGAACTCGCAGTCGATGAAGAAAATAAACAATTAGATATTGAAGAAAAACTTCTCTCAGAAGAAAAATAAAAGAAGGAGTTTAATCATGCAAATTAAACCATCCATCCGTTCTAACATCTTCACGAATAGTCATCCTTTAGGATGTGAAGCTTACATCCAATCCTTATTTCGGGAAGCCAAACAATTTTCATCGTTTGAAGGGCCAAAAAATGTGTTAATTATTGGTGGATCTTCTGGCTATGGCTTATCTAGTCGTATAACTTTAGCCGTGAATGCTCACGCAAATACATGGAATGTATCATTTGAATCACGTCCGAAAGGTGAACGTACCGGGTCTGCAGGCTGGTGGAATAACATTTATTTTCAACAAGAAGCTGACAAAATAGGAACGTTTCATAAAGATTTTGTTGGCGATGCCTTCTCGCAAACGATGAAAGAAAGTGTCATTGATGATTTAAAAAAACGCAACGTAAAAATCGATCTCATCATTTATTCACTTGCAGCAGGTGCTCGCAGTCATCCGGTAACTGGAGAACTCATTCGCTCTACGCTTAAGGCCATTGGTGATCCTGTTCAAGGAAAAACCATTGATATCGCAGAGCGTGCTGTCAAGGAATTAACGGTGGCAGCGGCTAGCGAACAAGAAATCGCGGATACCGTCTTCGTCATGGGGGGTTCAGATTGGGAAGATTGGGTTCGTCAATTAGCCGAT
>Ga0222713_10000256_pt1 | contig 59546 bp, 71 predicted proteins | sample C33_649DmetaG_FD_165061 | JGI IMG/M metagenome (GOLD analysis project Ga0222713, IMG submission 165061) | Estuarine water microbial communities from San Francisco Bay, California, United States - C33_649D | ecosystem: Environmental > Aquatic > Marine > Unclassified | place: USA: California...
CAATGGTGCCATTGCCAACAATCTGGTTGACGACGAGGCGATAGTAATTGTACCCCTGCGTCGCCCCAACCGTGAAGGTGCTGTTTGTTACGCCGGCCCAGCCGTTGTAGCCTGTTCGAGAATCCACGAGGGTCCAGTTTGTCCCATCACGCGAGCCAAGAAGCCACCACTTTGCGGGAACCTGAGTCACGAGAGACCCGTAACCAGGGTTGAGTTGATAGTTGGACAGAATTACGGAAACAGGCGACTGTAGTTGGAGCCACTCACCAGGGTAGGAATTACCAAGAGTATCTACAGTGACTGTCAAAGATGTGGGTCCATACGGAGACGCGCTCGAGTAACCACCGGGCGTGACCCAACCTGTAATCGGTGAGAGCGTCTTGGTGAACGCCTGCCACGCGGCGTAATTCTGTGAATTGGTATACGAGTCGGAAGACGCACTCGCCACGTACTTACCCTGCCCGTACGTCACCGAGGCATTCGAAGTCGTATCGAGCAAATAGGAGGACATGGGCGCCGGGGGGTACGACTGGACTGTACGGGTCGCACCGAGGGACGTCGAATTCAAGCCCCGCCCCTGAATCTCCAAAGTGGTGCCGACCTGACCGGCGAGGGACTTGAGGAGCAAAAGAGTGTTGGAGTCGGTTGTGAAGGGTGCCGAGGGAACCGTGTAGCTCGAGCCGGTGTACCGAGCGACATTAGAAACGCGGACATCGGCGAGGTTGCCTGTGATGTAGTAACTCGTCGGTGATGGATAAGCAGCAATGAGAAAGTTGCGAGACGGCGTGTACGCCATGTCCGCTCCGGTGACTGTGACGCTTCCGACAGATGACGAATTGTAAGAGGTGTACACGTTACAGCGAGCGCCATCATATGTTGCAGCGACGTGATACCACGTGCCCAATGCGAGAGTCGGACCTGAAATTTGCTGCGCGGCCGTCTGGAAAAAGAGAGTACCGGAAGGGTTAATCTGAAACGCCCAATCGGCTCCACCCCCTATTTGTTGACGGGCGAAAATCGGAGGATACAAAGCCCCACCTGGAAGTGCCGTCAGGTACACCCACGCCTCAATAGTCCAAGGCGAGGCCCACAAGTTACTACAAAGAGCCGAAGACGCCGCATTGCCGTAGTCGATGTAGCCCGTGCCGTCGAAACGGATCGAGTCGAGCTGCGGGTACGTTGTACTAAAGGGGCCGAGGACGTTGGACGTGACGCCGCCCACCGGAGTCGGAATGGAGCCGTACGAGGTGAGCTGACTCGGGACCACGGTGACGTCCTGAATGCTCGGGTAGGTGGGCAGGGGGTACTGGGAGTCGAGGGACCAGAACGGAGCCACGGCGCTCGAAGCAAAGTTCGGTGAGGGTGTGAACGAACCGGACGAATAGACGTTTGCGCCGTAAATGAGGCGGGCTTTGGCGACAGCGAAGTTGGGGCCTTGGAATACATAGTATTGGCCTATATTCAAGGGACTTGTGAAATTTCCGTTGTAAGAGGTGCTCGGCGCGATGCTTGGCGCGATGGTCCCTGCGCCGTTGGTCGGTGTGAAACCCTGTGCCGTCAGGGTCGTGAAGTTGCCGTTGATGGCCATGTAAACGTTAGAGCCGTTGCTCTGGACGAGAATGTGATTCCACGAACCGGTAGTCAACGTGTTGGAAGTTACGAATGCGTTGTTAGTAGCGCCACCTGAAGTGAGCCAACAGAATGCAACCTGACCCAATATGTTTGGTCCGAAAACCCAGTTGACCCCCGTAAAGTTTGGCGTCTGTGAAACATTGAAAGAATACGGAAAAGACGTCGTTGTTGGAGTTCCAGTTGTGTTCGCATTCGCAAACGACGCGTAGTTGACCCACGTCTCAAAAGTAAACCCACCAGTTCCCTTCCAGTCCGAATGAGTCCCAACACTCTGCGAATAATAAGACCCCACCGTCCCCGGCAACGTCAAGCAAGGTCCATAGGGCGAGGTCGAGGCGCCCGGGAAGTACTGGGAGTTCAGCGCGAGGGTCAGGTTGGATGAGTAGCCGGTGCTCATGCCGGCCACGTAGGTCGGGGCGGTTGTGAAAGGCGCTGGTGTGGAAGGTGCTGTAAATGTGGCGGTGGGAATAATACAGTTGGTCATGATGCGAACGTCGAGGACGTTGCCAGAAAGCCCCGCCGTCGTAAAAGTCGACCCACTTCCAACAGCAACATTAGCCGTCGGAGTGTACCTGATGTTGGAACCAGTTGTGAAACTTGCGGTGGTTCCACCGAGGCCACCGTTTGTAAAAATTCGTACTGTACCTGTATTAACGCCAGTACGCTGCCATGAAGCTGCCATGTGATACCAGGTGCCAGAGACCAGTCCAGTTGCGTTACTTGCGATTATACTAGCAGTGGCATTAGATACTAGAAAAAAAGGAACACCGGTGGTGGATGTTATATTAAATGTGAAATCTGCAGCAGTCAAACCATCGTACTTTTGAACAATTGCTGTGTTTATAGCTGGTATGGGTCCAGGGTTATACCAAGCCTCTATCCACAAGTTTGATAGAGCCAAATTTGAAAGAGAAGTTGATGTTGCCGTTCCGAAGTTGACACCCGACCCCACTGAACCTGGACAGTATAGAGCCTGATATCCAGTGCCCGTATTGCTCGTGATGCTCGCAGCATTCGACAAATAATTCCGAATCAAATTCGTGGTCGTGGTCAGAGGCACGGACCCCGTCACGTACGAAGAGACGTGGAGCGATCCGGTCGGGACTCGGTCGGCCAGGACGTACGCATTACCAGAGGCGTCCGATGTGACCGTCACGTTGCCGACGAACGAGGTGTTGCCGTTGACCGTGAAGGTCTCGGTCAGCGCCGAGGGGTTGACGCCGCCTATGCCGACCGCACCACCCGAATAAGTCACAGAGGTTCCCTGCTGGCTCCACGGGTTGGTCGACGGCGAGACGTACGACCCCACAGGTCTCAAAGCCACGTACGTAGAGACGTTCGACAAGGCGACGGTGGCTTGGGTTCCCGGGAAGATGACGTCGATGTAGTAGTACTTGGAGGTGTCCGTGATGTTCAGGGGCAGACTCAGAACGGTCGTGGGGTCCTGCGTGTACATCGGCGCGTACTGGTACAGGTACGGCCCCTGAGTCCCAGGTGCAGTGTCTGTCGCCAAGGAGCCCACGCCAAACATCATGGGGGTCACGGACGTGTTCAAGCACATGGAAACCTCGTAGATACCAACCTGACTGACCTGGAAGTTGCCGCCCGAGGTCACGGCCAGAGAGGTCGAGACTCCATTGACAGTCCAGCCATTGGAAGAAGTCATGGCGAGGCGGAAGGTGTTCGAGCTCAGAGGCGCCGAAAGAGTGGTCGTCGAAGAACAATTCAGCAAAAGGCCAGAGGCGACGCCGGTCGCCGAGGTCAGGTAGTTGCCAAAAGGCGAAACCTGGACGTACGTACCGTAGTTTGTACCGGCGGCCGAACCCGAAGGAGGGGCTGTCTGGTACAAGACCGTCGGAGTACCAGCAATGTTCGAAAAGTAAGCATCCAGGTAGTACCACTTGGACGTGTCTGTGATGGTCAGTGGAATAGTCACCACCTCGGACGGTGATGAATTCAAGGGGAAATTGTACACATAGACGTAATTGCCGGTTGGGCTGGCGGTCGGCGGGAAGGTGCTCGATGTGGTTGACCCGATGCCCACCTTGGCTATGGGCTGGTCACCCACCAGCACACACTGAACCTGGTACAGACCACCAGTCGCAAACTTGAGCATACCTGTGCTAGCACTGAATGACGTCACAGCCTGGACAGCCTGAGGCGCAAACTGATTCAGGTTGATGTTGAAACCCGAAATGTTCGGACCGGCCACGCCGTTCGCAAACGGCTGGGTCCCACCTGCGCTCGTCAAAGAGTAAGAACTGGCCAAGGTGAACGTCACGCCCTGGGACGTTCCCGAACCTGAACCGACCGACCCACCCAGCGAAAAGATGTTCCCGTTCACGACCAGGTTACCCGAAAAGTAGACGTTACCCTGGCCTGAATTGGTGCTCATGTTCGACGACATGATGATGTTGTTCGCGTAGAGGTTCCCTGACAATGTGGCATCCTTGATGCCGTCGAGGCTCTGCGAATTGAAGTAGGTAGTCCCACTCATCCTCTAGCTTTACGGGAGATTTGTTTCTCTTCAAAATTTGTTGAAATAGGGCGCCAAGCAAAACTCGCGTCCGACGGGCGTCAACGTACCCAGAGCACCGACGTTGGCTGCGGCAGCCGGACAGAACACGACCCGACCGTCTGGAATCAAAGAGCCGCCCACGAAAGAGCCGAGACCCGCCCCCGAGACCACCGTCGAATTCGAAAAGGCCAACGTGACCGTGTCGAACATTCCGACGTTCGCCGAGTTGAAGGGCACAAAGACGACGTTGCCCCCGGGTAGCAGACACCCACCCGAAAAGGCACTCAGGCCCGTCCCGGTCGTGACGTTGGTCCATGTGAGTGCCGAAGGGTTCAGGACACCGACGTTCGAAGTCGTCGCTCCGGACGAAGGTACGAAGACCACGTTGCCGTTGGGGGTCAGGACGCCTCCGCTGAACTTGGCCGTTCCTGAACCACCCAAAGGCACCGCGTTCGAAAAGGTGCCCACGAAAGGGTTGAACTGGACGATGTTCGCGTTGGTCCCAGGGACGCAGATGACGTTGCCGTTCGGCAAAAGGACAGCGCCGCGCATGGTGCCGTCGAAACGGGTCCCTGCGACGTTCGAAAATGTGCCCAGAGCAGGATTGAAGGTGCCTATGTTCGAAGTTGCCAGAGCAGGCATCATAGCGACGTTCCCCAGAGGGTCCAGAACCCCTCCGAAGAAGGTCCCGCCCGTCCGTACGACGTTCGAAAACTGAAGCGCGCTCGGGTTGAACGTCCCGACGTTCGAAGAGCCCAGGGGGATCATGACCACGTTACCGGTCGGCAGGACGACAGACGAAGAGTACGTTCCGGTGGGGGTGTCGCCCGCAGGCACAACTGACGTGTACTGGTTCGTCGCAGGGTTGAAGATGCCCACGCGTGCAGCGCCCGAAGGGCTGAAAACGACGCGACCATCCATCATAAGAGCCGCACCGCTCAATGTGCTAGCCACAGGTCCAGAGGCCACATTACCGAAGGAAGGCCTGGCGCTCATGGACCACCACGAATTCTTGGCGAGATTTGTCGTCGCTCCAATCCAGTTCTGAATAGCCACGGCGTTCGCCACATTTGCCTGGAGGTATGGAGCTTGCTTGACCAGGTCGGTCGAGTAGTAAAGCGTGTTGGCGTAGACGTTCGTGACGGTCATGGTGTTTGCGACGTACAGGTTGCCCTGGAGCACCAAACTGGCCGGGATGGTCACCACACCGACAGTCCCGGTGATGGTCCCGACGTTCATGGTGGCGATGTTGGCCGTCAGAGCAGAGTACGAAGCGGCAGTCAGACCACCCGACGCGTAGATGTTGCCCTGGACGTGAAGCGTCGCGCCGAGCCCTGTGGAAGTGCCGATACCGACGTTGCTAAAAGTTCCGAAAATTGCCGTCGTATTAATCAGAGGCACATTCATGTTTCCGGCCGCAAAGACGTTCTGCGTCTGTAGGGAGTTGGACGCGAACACGTTGCCCTGGACGTGAAGCGTCGCGCCGAGGCCCGTCGAAACACCCACACCGACCAAGCCCGAAGTGCCAAATACCGAAGTCGTGTTGACGGTCGGCACGTTCAGAGACACCGACGCGAACACATTCGGAGCCTGAATTGAATTGGACGCAAAGACGTTGCCCTGGACGTGCAGAGTCGCACCGAGGCCTGTGGACAGACCCACACCCACCAAACCAGAAGTGCCAAACACGGCCGTCGTGTTGACCAAGGGCACGTTCATCGACACGCCCGCAAAGACGTTTCCGGCCGTCTGGAAGGCGTTTGTGGTATACAGGTTGCCGACGACATGGAGGTTTGCGCCCACGCCCACGTTGGTACCTACACCCACGGTTCCGGTCGTGGAGAATATGCTCGTCGTGTTGAGCGTCGTGACGTTCAGCGTGTCGGTGATCACATTTCCAACCTGAATTGTGTTCGAGACGTACACGTTGCCTAGAACCTCGAGCGACCCGCGGAGGTTGGTCGAAGTGCCGATGCCGACCGAACCGCCCTGGCCGTACAGGGCCAAGACGTTCATCACTGTGACGTTGGCGGTGGTCGCCAGAACGTTCGGAGTCGCGACTGAATTCGAAACGTAGACATTTCCGGCGACATCAAGGGTCGCACCGGGCACTGTGGTATTGACACCTACGAGACCAGTCGGTCCGTAGATGGACAAGGCATTCATAGTAGTGACGTTCATAGAGACGGTCGCTAGGACGCTCGGAGCCTGGAGCGCGTTCGACGCCCAGACGTTCCCTACGACGTCTAGATTCGCACCGGGCGTGGCTGTTCCGACGCCCACGAGACCCGCCGGACCGTAGATCGACAGGGTGGTCAGGGTACCAGTGATGGTGGCGGCAGTCAGGTTGCCGACAGGGGCTGTGACTGCGTTTGAAGCAAACAGGTTGCCCAGGATGTGGAGATTTGCCCCGAGCCCAGTGGACACACCCACACCGACCAGACCCGCCGGGCCAAAAATGGACGTGACGTTGGCCGTCAGAGCGTTCAGGGATGTCGTCGCAAAGACGTTCGGGGCCGAAAGGGCATTCGAACCAAAGACGTTTCCCTGAATCTGAAGGGTCGCCGAGCCCAAGACTGGTACCGTACCCACGCCCACGACGCCCGCAGTGCCGTAGATGTTCGTGACGTTCATCGTCGCTGCATTCATGGACACGGACACAAACACATTTTGAGTCTGAATTGCGTTTGAAGCCCAGACGTTGCCCTGGACGTGAAGGGTCGCACCGAGCCCAGTGGCTGTCCCGACGCCCGTGAGACCTGCGGGGCCGTAAATGGACAGGATGTTGGACGTCGCAGCGTTCATGGAGACGGTCGCAAAGACGTTCGGTGCCTGTAGAGCATTCGAGGCAAATGCGTTACCCTGAACATGAAGGGTCGCGGCGGGGGTGAGCGTCCCGACGCCCGTGAGGCCCGCCGGACCGAAGATACCCAGGATGTTGGACGTCGCAGCGTTCAGAGAAGTGGTCGCAAAGACGTTCGGTGCCTGTAGAGCATTCGAGGCGAACACATTGCCCTGGACATGGAGGGTGGCGTTGGGCGCAAGGGTCCCAACTCCCGTGAGGCCCACAGGGCCAAAGATGCCCAGAATATTGGACGTCGCAGCGTTCAGAGAAGTGGTCGCAAAGACGTTCGGAGCCTGGAAAGCGTTCGATGCGAACACGTTGCCTTGGACATGGAGAGTTGCCGCGGGCGTCAGTGTCCCAACACCCGTCAGACCCGCGGGGCCGTAGATGGCGAGGATGTTTGACGTTGCAGCGTTCAGAGAAGTGCTCGCGAACACCACCGGTGCCTGGAAAGCGTTTGACGCAAAGACGTTGCCGACGACGTGGAGGTTCGCAGAGGGCGTCAAGGTCCCGACACCCGTCATACCAGCCGGACCAAACACGCCCAGGATGTTCGAAGTGGCTGCGTTCAAGGACGTGCCTGCGATCACCACCGGACTCTGTAGAGCGTTCGAGGCAAAGACGTTACCCTGGACGTGCAGATTAGCAGTCGGTGTCGGAGTCCCGACACCTACGAGCCAAGCCGGTCCAAAGATGCCCAGGACATTTGCCGTCAGGGTATTCATGGACGTGGTCGCAAAGACGTTCGGGGCTTGGAGAGCGTTCGAGGCGAACAGGTTGCCTTGAACCTGAAGATTCGCGCCGCCCGTCACGGGGGTCGTGCCGACACCCACGACGCCCAAGGGGCCGTAAATTCCCACCGTGTTGGCAGTGGTGACGTTCGCCGTCGTCGCAAAGACGCTGTTGAACTTGACGGTCGTATTGCCGATTGTCGAATAGGCCGAACCTGCGAGCAAATTCCCTGAAAATGTCGCAAAGGCCCCCTGGACAACCAGGTTCTGTTGGAGAACGGTGTTCCCCGTGGTGACACTATCGCCAAAGTTCGTGACGAGCTTTGACATTACTATCATTACCACTCAAAATTTATTTACAAAAGGAGACCTACAAAACTCGACGGGGGCGGGTGCTGTCGTAAGCAACACACCCACAGAGCCCGAAGTTCCCGGTCCGAACACGACCCGGCCGTCCGGTATCAGTGTTCCACCCGAGTACCCTCCAGTTCCCGTGCTTGTCGAATTTGAGAATGAAAATGAGACGGGGTCGAGCATCCCGACATTGGCCGAGGCTGCCGGGACGAAGACGACGTTCCCGGTCGGCAAGAGAACACCTCCCGAAAACCCTCCGACCGCCTGTACATTCAGAGACGTGCGCATTTGAGGATCAAAAATAGCCACGTTCGAAAAAGTCCCAGGGACCAAAACCACGTTGCCACTCGGAGTCAGGACACCCCCATTGAACTTGGCAGTCCCGGAGTCTCCCACCTGTACGGAGTTTGAAAAGGTGCTCAAGAAGGGGTTGAACTGTACGATGTTCGAGTTTGTGTTCGGGACACACACTACGTTCCCATTTGCCAGTACGCACGCCCCGCTGAAAGACCCGTCGAATCTAGACCCTGGAACGTTCGAAAAGGTGCCCAGGACAGGGTTAAAGGTGACTATGTTGGATGTGGAAGCTGCCGGGACCATGACCACGTTCCCGAACGGATCCAGAACTCCACCCTCGAACGCCCCACCAGGACAGACGACGTTCGAAAATCTCTTCGAGTAAGGATCCCATGACCCCACGTTGGACGTCACCACTCCAGGAATCATCACGACGTTTCCACTCGGAGCCAGTACCGCACCGAAATACGGGCCCACAGGCGCCCCGCCCAGAGGAATTACATTCGAAAATTGCTCAGTCACGGGATTGAACGTCCCGATGTTCGACCCCTGAGTAAACACCAGGCGGCCGTCACCCAAAAGTAAAGAGCTGGTGCGGGTTCCCGGTCCTTGAGATAGGTTTGAAAATGCGGGAGCGTCAGTCAGGTCCCAGAAGGAAGCTTCGTTACAGACGCCCCTGATCCACGACTTGATCAGAAGCTCGTTGGCCGCACCGGGTACAGCCCATGGCGCCGTCTGAAGAGGGTCGGACGTGTAGTACACACCCACAGGGGCGAAAACCTCTGTGCCTTGGCTGTACGAATTTGCGACTGAAATATTGGACCCCAGTTCCCAAGTGACCGGTCCTGGAATCGTCGCAGGGTTGGTGGTGAATGTGAGGGTCGTGGTGTTGAGGGTCACGAGATTTGCAGGCGACGTCAATGCAGGAAAGAGGGCCGACGTGGCGTTCGCGACGAAGATATTGCCCTGGATCTGAAGGGTCGCACCGAGCCCTGTGGAAATGCCGATACCGACGTTCCCTCCTGTTCCGTAAATCGCCCCGGTATTTATGATTGTCAAGTTGGCTCGGGTCGCCACGACGTTTCCGGGGGTCTGAAGAGCGTTCGACGCAAAGAGGTTGCCCTGGACCGAAAGGTTCGCACCGAGGCTTGCCGCCGTCCCGACCGCAAGCCCTAGACTCGTAAAGTACGTGACGTTCAGAACTCCCGGAACGTTGGCCGATACGGTCGCAAACACGTTAGGAACTTGCAGGGCGTTCGACGCAAAGACGTTACCGGCCACGTGGACGTTTGCCCCTATACCCGTCGCGAGGCCCACGCCCAGCATAGTGTTGGCAAAAGAGGTCACGTTCAGGACGGTCGTGTTTGCCGTCTGACCCGCAAGAACGTTCCCGGCTGTCTGGAAAGCGTTCGAGGCCCACACATTTCCAGAAGAAAGTTGAAGGATGGGACCCCCAGCCACTGGTGCCGTCTGGAAACCCACCACGCTCTGAGTCCCGTAGATGTACCGGGTGACGAATGTTGTCGCGGACGAATTGGTCACGCCCGTAAATGTCGACAGGACATTTTGTTGGAAAAATGCATTCCCCTGGACGTGGAGGTTTGCGCCGAGCCCAGTCGACACCCCAATTCCCACCTGAAATGCAGACCGGCCATAGATGGCCCGGACGTTCACGACTGACACGTTCGCCAAGGAGGCGCTCAAATTTGTAGTCGAAATTGAGTTGGCGGCCCAGAGATTGCCGTAAATTTCGACGGTGTTACCGGTCGGTGCGCCCCCTACACCAACCGGACCACGCACAGACCCGGTCACGATAAGACTAGGCGTGTTGGCTGTCAGGGCAAAGACGTTCCGGGACGTGAGCGCGTTCGAGGCCCACAGGTTCCCTTGGACGTGCAGATTCGCACCGGGGGTCAGACTCCCGACACCTGTCCTGGCCGCGGGTCCTGTAATCTGCGTGACTGTGACGATCGGCACAGTCGCATTCTGAAACTGGACGTTCCCCGAAAGAGCGTTCGAGGCCCAGACGTTGCCTTGGACGTGGAGGGTCGCATTGGGTAGTGCCGTCCCAAGACCCACGAGACCGGCTGTCGTTCCGTACACGGCTGTCGTGTTCAGCAAGGGTGTGTTGGCTGAAATGGTCGCCAAAACAACCGGACTCTGAAGAGCGTTTGACGCGAAAACGTTCCCAGCCACATGGAGGTTCGCACCCAGACCCGTTGACGTCCCGACACCGACCAGACCAGCCGCGCCAAAGATTGCCGAACCCAGAAGGGTTGCGACGTTCGCAGCGACGTTCGCGTATGTGACCAAGGTCTGAAAGGCGTTCGACGCAAAGAGGTTGCCCTGGACGTGGAGGTTCGCAGCCGGTGTGCCAGTTCCGACGCCGACGCGACCTGGACCTGAGCTCGCAAATATTGAGGCGGTATTCAAAACCGCTAGGTTCGCCGAGACGGACGCAAACACATTCGGCGCCTGGAAGGCGTTCGCCGCAAAGACATTGCCGACGACATGGAGACTTGCGTTCGAAAAGGTTGTGCCTACACCCACGAGACCTCCAGACGTCGAAAAGATGGACGCGGTATTTAGCACCCCTACGTTGGCCGAGAGGGTGGCCACTACCACGGGCGCCTGGAGCGCATTCGCCGCGAACAGGTTCCCAGCCACGTGAAGGTTCGCACCGAGGTTGGTTGACGTGCCGACACCCACGAGGTTACCCGTAGTCGCAAATATGGATGCGGTGTTCAGAGCCCCTACATTGGCCGAGACGGTCGCAAAGACGTTCGGAGCCTGGAGAGCGTTCGAAGCGAACAGGTTGCCGGCGACGTGAAGGTTCGCCAGGGGTGTCGCCAGTCCCACACTCACCATGCTCGGTCCAGAACTCGCAAAGATGGACGCGGTGTTCAAGGTTTGGATATTTGCAGAGGTGGCCGCAAAGACGTTAGGGGCTTGAAGGGCGTTCGACGCAAAGACATTGCCGATGACGTGGAGATTCGCCGAGGGCGTCGCCAGACCGACACCCACACGACCTGGACCAGAGCTTGCGAATATTGAGGCGGTATTCAGAGCCTGAATATTCGCCGAGACGGACGCAAAGACGTTCGGCGCCGAAAGGGCGTTCGACCCAAACACGTTGCCCTGGACCTGTAGCGCAGCGCCTAAACTTGTAGAGGTGCCCACGCCTACGAAACCCGCCTGTCCAAAGATGGCTGTCGTATTCAGCAGAGGGGTGTTGGCTGAGACGGTTGCCGAGACCCATGGCGTCTGGAAAGCGTTCGCCCCAAAGACGTTGCCGGCGACGGTCAGATTCGCTGCGAGGTTTGTCGAGGTGCCTACGCCCACCTGACTCGTAAAGGAAACCGTGTTCAGGGTCGAGACGTTCAAGTTTGAACTGAAGACGGCCGAAAAACCAGTGAGGTTGCCAGTGCCACCCACATTTCCATTGAAAATCGAGTACCCCAAGGCGGTGAAGTTCTGGTACACATTCGTGTTCCCGACCGTCGTGACGTCACCAAAATACGTCACCGTATTGGCCGCCATCCTACTAAAGGCTCTCAAATAAGTTCAGACCAGGCGAACGAATAGAAAATACCTGGATTGGTGGTGCACGCTGCGGCTGCGAGTGTGATGACATCACTCGTCTGTGTGAACGAATTGCGCCCGATTTGAGCCTCGAAAAACGAAGCCGACAGGCTCGTGCTGAGAGAACCGGTCTGTGCAAAGCCCACCTCGATGGTTCGACCGCCGGAAATTCCAGTCGATCCTGTATCAACCTGGACATTCGTACTGTCTGCATGGGCACCCCATACAGTCGCACCGCTTAGCGTCCCGTTGAGCACGAGCGCCCATCGCACCAAGTCATTGTTTGATTGGACGGCAATGTTGACCTGTTTGATCAAGGCCATTGCGTCGAGCCGTCCGGGAGCCAACCGAATAGAAATAAGGGGAACCAGAGTGGTCGAACCGAGCGTCGTGACGGTCACCGGGCCAGACTGACAAAAGAGCTGCTCTTTGGGTTCATAACCACCCTCTGACAAGACGGTAGAGCAAATCTGATTCAGGTTTGAAGTTCCGGCAGTTGCAGCCCGGTTGAATATTTCGTAACGCAACGGCAGACAAGCGGTTGTGATGTACGTAGTGGCTGAAAGATTCGCATGGTTAAACGTATGACAATTGATGAAAGTGCCGTCGATGACGACACCCGTACGGACCGAACCGACGCCGAGCCATTCGATATCCGTATAGAAGATCTGAGACTTGGTCATGTCGAGCGATAGTCCAGACGCACCCGAACCGTTGAGGCGGTCGCCGTTCCAGTTTTCCCGGGCGATTAAATTTTCCGAGACGGTCCCAAGAGAGTTTGAGCGTTCGATAATGTACACGTTCGAGAAGAGGGTCGTCGGGCTTGTGTTCGAGCCGACCTGAATGTAGTAGCCATTTTCGGCTCCAAAATACCCGACACGCTGGACCAGACCTGACTTGGCCGGATTCATGACGAACGTGCACATGGTCAAGAGGGACTTACCCGGTTGGTAATTGAATACGAAACGAGACTCGCGCCCGACAAAGTCACCGACGTTGCTCGTCACGAAGAGATTCGCCGAGGATTGGGACTGTATGTAGCTGACCGTTGTGCCGGTACCGACCAAGTTTGAAAAGAACTTTGAATTTAGCTGGTATCTATTTTGAGAATCAAAAAGGGTCACTGGGTTGCTTACCCGGAGTCGACCGAACGAGTCAACCTGTTCGGTATGTTTCAGGGTCACGTCCGAGTTGAATAGGTAGACCATTAGTAGTCGCGGAGATTAAAAGATGCTCCAGTTACTTCCAGTCCATAGTATGTTCACTGCCCCGTAATCCAGTGCGATAATGAGTCCCTGTTGCCCATCGACGAGATCAGGACCCGACGTGGCGACTGTGACCCTAAAAAGAGCGTTGACTGAAATTTTACCCGACTCATCCTTGACGACATAGGTCTTACCGACGTAGGTCGAAGAGCCCAAAGGCAGGGTGACCGTGACCCCGGTGCCATTCACACCTATGTAATAGTCGGAGCCCTTGGCCGAGTAGTTTGAACTGACCTGAATGACCGGCATCGCCGTGTACCAAGGCGGAGGAGCCCCTCCCGACCGTGTGAAGCTCATCTAATTTTACTAGAGACTAAAGTTCACACGAGAACCCAAAAAACGCCACGGTACTTCCTGTGAGGTTGTTGGTCCTGAAAATATAGGAGGACGTGGGTGTTATGTTCGTACCTACGAAATTGAGAGTCGCGCCGACGGTCGTGTACGAGTCGCTCTGGACACCGACGCCTGTGATGGTTGTGGTTCCCGTAGGTAAAAGCTGGAAGTTCGTCACGACTGAATTTGAAAATATGTAGTTTGGAGTTCGCATGGGCACTGGGAACTGAATAGGAAGCCAAAAGGCTGACGATGTGATCCCGATGGCCGTTCCAAATATAGCGTAGACGGCGGCGCTTCCCTGCACAGCCGCAGTTGGTGACGTCAACTGATAGTAATACCTCTGACACAGAGCCAATTCCGTCGCGTAAGGGCGAACCTCAAAGGGTGTCGCGACCGCACCCTTTTCGACCTGGACCCCCGTAATGAAGAATGTCGAACCGATGGAGGACGCCCCACCCGTCGTGAATCTGAGCGCAAGACCGTTTGTGGCCCCAAGTGACGTGTTCAGTGTGAAGCTCAAAGAGTAGTACGCATTGGCTGCAGTCAAAGTCGGTGTGTTTTGGGTGGCCGCCACCGCTAGAGTCTGGGTGGCGAAGTTGTTCACGGCCGTCGCATAGTACAGACCGACCGTCAGGGGCATCAAAGTCCCGTACGACTGACCCGCCCAGAAACTGACGGTCACGGGTGTACCGTTCAAGAAATCAGGCACGTTCTGATTCTCCATTCGTTGTTCGATGAGTGGCGTACCTGAAGTCGAGGTCGATGTGGTCACCTGAAGCGCCAAAGGGAACTGGGGCGCCTCGATGGGTCCGGGCCACTGGGACAGAATAAGACCGGACGTGCCCAGAGCTCCACACCAACGATCGGCCGTCGTGTACTGGCCCGGAGTCGTGCTCGTCGATGCGGTGGTTCTCTGCCAGACGGTCATCGCCCCGTTGATGATCCTATTTCTGAACGGAATTGGGTTTGTGGCGCTGACCGTCGACGCAAAGACGTTCGTGGCCGTCAGGTTGCTGGACAGGGTCAGTGAATTTAGGTTTGAAATTTGAAAGACGTTTAGGGTTCCGACGTTAGCCGTGGTTGCCGTGAGGTTCGTGGTTAACGAATTTAGGTTTGAAATTTGAAAGACGTTTAGGGTCCCTACGTTGGCCGTGGTTGCCGTGAGGTTCGTGGTTAACGAATTTAGGTTTGAAATTTGAAAGACGTTTAGGGTTCCGATGTTGGCCCGGGTCACCACGAGATTCGTGGTTGAGACGGCATTCGACACCACCAGGTTCCCAAATGGTTGCGTCACAGCAGAGGATTGGATATTCGAAAAGGTATTGGCGAAAACCAGGGATGATGGTATCGGTCCGAACAGGTTTGAAGAATTTAGGTTTGAAATTTGAGAACCGTTTCCGGTCATGGAACCAGCAAACAGGGACTGGACGTTTAGGGTCGTGAGGTTTGCGGCGGTGAAATTAATTGAGGCGGCATTCAGGACTTGTGTATTTATATATGGAATTGTGAAGGTGTCGTAATAGAAGGTTGTGTTGGCCACGTTGGACGTCATGGCTCCAGTGACTTGGAGGGTTCCTCCCGAAGACACGTTGGTTGTCGTGACCGAATTGGCGACGTACAGGTTGGTCAGAGTGGCGGGTCCAGAGAGGTTTGCTGCATTTAGACTGGAAAGACCAGACCCGTTCGAATTTATGTTTGAAATTGTGGCAGTCCCGAGGACCAGGAGGTTGGATCCGACTGGAGGCGCCGACAGCGTCCCGATCGACACGCCGTTCTGGTACGCGACATTTCCAGCCACACTCGTCCATTGGGAAGAGGTGATGGCCACGTTCGATGCACCAGATACCCGACCGTACTGATCCACAGTCACCTGTGAGACGTTGGCGGAAGAACCCCAAGTACCTTGGGCGGTATTGAACACGGGCAAATTCGTGGACAGAATTCTATTCTGAAAATAGACGTTGGTCGTCGTCACCGAGTTGGTCACGTACAGGTTCGTGAGGTTCACGGGTCCTACTATGTTCCCCGTGACCGTCAGGGTCCCAGTAAAAGTTCCATTCGAAGCGTAAATATCACCGGTCGTGCTGAGGACGTTCGAGGCGATTGTTACGTTCGCGGGTGGGCATGAAGGCGCACATCGTGGTCCTCCATTGGCGATCGAGTCGCACATTCTAATTTTTACACAGATTTAAGTGAAGCCTCAAGAGCCGCCCTCTTCCTACCCTGCATCGACATGATCACCAAGAGGCCTGCGACCGCCACGAAACCTATGATCCAAAGCTTGTTCTTTTCGCCTGAATAGTCCCACTCGACAGGGGCTGGAAGGCCCATGGGTCGTGCAGGTTTCAGGTCTTCGATGACCGTTTCGAATTTCAGAAGGAACATGTTCCGGCCGAGGTCCAGGTTCCACGTCGAGTCGTAGTAGGGTGTGCCCGAATTGGGCTGGCGCCACGTGATTGTCAGGCGGTCGAGGGTGTCGATCGGGTAGGGGTACTTGGTTCCTATCCGGTAATTTTGATTGTAAAATTCGTACGTCCCTGAAACCTTGATGGGCAAGACTGCAAAGGCTCCGTTGAAAGAATTGGACGTGACGGTCATGACGTTCGAGCGGGTCGAGCGGGCCAAGGCATCAGCCGTCTGGTGCTGAGGTGACCTGAGCTCGAGGATGTCGAGACAGACAAACTGGGACACGTTGATACTTGGGAGCATCGCCGAGACGAGCTCGGCCCGAACGACATTCTTGATCGGAGTCGCCAAGTGCAAAGTGTACGAATTTGAGTTGGGAAATAGTGTCTGATTTCTGTTGTTGGAATCTACGTACACAACGTAGTCCATCTAGTAAAGGCCTAGAACTTAATTAGGGTACAAACACGGGTTGTTCTTCGCGCACGTGAAGCGGAAGGTCAGGTGGGTCGCACCGGCCGTGATGTTCGGCTGGACGCCCGTCGAATTGAAGATGCTCACTGTCAGCTTGTCGAGCTTCCGGATAGGCTCCAAGTATGTGACTTCGACTGGATGGAACCCACCCGAGGTGAATATCGTTCGGTAATTCGAAGAGCCGTCCGTGACCGGAATGGCCACAAGAGACTGTGACAAGTAGCCGACGTTCGAGACGGTCGAGGTCGAAGAGCCGACGTTGCCCGTCTGACCGGACACGGACACGTTGTACTTAAGATCCGTACGGTCCAGAAACTTGCTCTTGAGTTCGTCCACGTGGATGTAGTACATACTCGTCGTCGAGGGCGCAGTAGCGTTTGCATGAATGCTCGCGCTCTGAAGCTCAACCTTGACGACGTTACGGAGGGGGATGTTGAGGTACCCCACGAAATTCACGTTCGACGTGGAGTAGACCGAGTCGACACGGACTGTGTAGACTTCCGTGTCACACATTTACTTTAGGGGGAGGTTTTTTGCGGGGCGGGGAGGCACGTCACGACCCAAGGACCCTGCGGGTCCTCGAGTCGGTCTTTTACTTCTCCAGCAGCGAGCCGCCGATGCCGTCAGCAATCGCAAAGTCGCGCATCTGGTCATGGATGAACGCCTGGTCGCCGCACAGGCCACCTGGGGTCAGGCCGGACGTCAGGTACGCCGACTTCTCGGACGGGCCCGGGGTGCACTCCAGGGACGGCTTGATGGCGAACAGGCTCGCGGGCTGGGCCTGGACAGCCGGGCCGGGCTTGGTCACGAGGGGAGCCGGCTCCCACGTGTAGCGGCTCTTCTGGCCCTGGACCAGCATCACGAGGATGGTCACGAGCAGACCGATGATGAGGGCATTTGTAAAAATCTTTCCAACCTTAATCGCCATTTGATTTTTGCGGATATTATTTTTGAACGGGAGGTTCCGGGTCCGAAGGACCCGTCTGCCACCTGTTCAAATCCGGCCGGAGGCCCCTGTCAAAAGCCAGATCTTCGATCTGACTTTCACCAACTTCGCGTTAAAGCCAAGAGGAACATTTCTATAAAAGTCTTAATGGGCGACATCTCTATAGATATGAGCGCTGACGGGCCTGCTATGAATTTGAATGATGACGAGTCGCGCCTGATGGATGAGATTTCTATTCAGGTTCCCGGCAAAAAGACCGTCCCTCTGCGTGCCAAGCCGTCTCGGCCGAGCCCTTTCGCGAAGCGTGCACCGGGTCCTCCGCCGCCGCAGATGGCTCCGGACGATGGTCTGGATATGTTTATGAACCCTGGGAAGCGTACGGCCCAGGCGCCCCCTCCCCCGGAGGAGTTTGACGGGGGTGAGGGTGATGAGTACGAGGAGGACGGCCCGGAGGGACAGCCCGGCCAGCAGTTTCAGGGTGGTGGCGGTCAGGTCCCTTCCGAGGGCTACAGTTCCATCGAGGACGAAAAGGCTGACCTGTTGAACAAAATCAGCCGCCTCACCAAGAAGGGCTTCACGTCAAGTGCCCGCCTGAACATCTATTCGGACATTGATGAGATCCGTACCGAGTACAAGCGCATGACGTACTCCATCGAGGTTGACCGTTCGATCAAGTTCCAGCGTCGTATGCTGGTGGCCGCCATCACGGGTCTCGAGTTTCTTAACGACAAGTTTGACCCGTTCGACCTGGAGCTGAACGGCTGGTCCCAGAACACTATGGAGAACGTCGAGGACTACGATGGCGTCTTTGAGGAACTGTACAACAAGTACAAGACGAAGGTACAAGTGGCCCCAGAGGTCAAGCTGATTATGATGGTTGGCGGCTCGGCTATGATGTTCCACTTGACCAACTCGATGTTCAAGGCGGCCGTACCGAACGTCAGCCAGGTGATGAAGCAGAACCCGGACCTGATGCGCAATATGGTTGACGCCGTCCAGCGTTCTCAGGGCAATGGTTTCGGCTCACCGGTCGAGGGTGCGGGTCAGCCGCCGCAGCAGGGTCTCCGGCGCGACATGCGCGGTCCCGGAATGGACTTTGGGTCGCTGATGGGTATGATGGGTCCTCCGCCCCCGCTCCAGACGCGCCCGGGTGGCGGTGACGACGAGTCCGTCTCTGACATTGTGAGCGTTGACCTCGCTGACCCGGACACGCGTGAGGTGTCGGTCGGTGGCGGCTCCAAGAAACGTGGCCCGAAGCCAAAGAAAAAGGAGGTGCAATTATAAATGAAAGATTGGATTCTTGCAGCTCTTGTCGTGGTCCTCGCGTTTCTGCTCATAGGTCCGAGAGTCTCTGGCTACACGGCTTCGACACCCATGAGCATCATGGATCTGGCTGAATTCAAGGGGCTTCCGGATGACGTCAAACAGTTTTATCAGGACCAACTCGTAAACAGGCTTTTGCCGGCCGTGAGCGCCAAGTTCGGCACGACGTGGGCCGCCGTCCCCGCAGCCCGGAAGCAGGAGATCATAGCGGGTCAGCGTGCATGGGTTGACGACGTCATAAATAAGGTTAACTCGTCGTCTCCAGTTATTTCTTAGTCTAAATTAATGGCCGCAGCAGTCACAGGGTTGCCCGACGTGTCCGCACCTCCTCCTGTATTGGTCAGCAGTCTTCCATCCGTAAGCGCGCCGCCCATGCCGCTCGCTCCAGCACCTTCCCCAGCAGGTCCGCTCGACTTTACGACGGCACCGTCGTATGTCCTGCCTCTTAAAGAGGATGAATCGAAGAAACTAAAAGCCTGGCAGATTGTGCTCATCATTCTGGCCATCCTTTTGGTCCTCGGAGGTGGTGGTTACTTCCTCTACAAAGTGAAGTTCGGGCCGCCCCCAAAAATTATCCCACCTACTCAGTAGTAGATGGGTTTGTCCTACGCCCCATTCGAGGACGTCGTAGCCCCCAGACCACCATCCTACTCACCCGTGGCGCGCCTAGAGAAACTCTCGGCCCCCCAGCAAGATGCGACCGAGTGCAACTACCTGGTGATGTTCTTTGTCGTGGGTGTATTTGCACTCGCGCTCTCAGACACTATGAAATCTCAAAACTAAATTGAAAGGATGGGCCAGTTCAGGACCTTCATGTCGTGGTACAGACTGAAGAGCGATCCGAAACACCTTTACCTAAAACTTTCAGGAGCAAAATTCATCGACGAACAACCCGTCTCGATGGAGGATGCTGATGCGTTCAGCGAAGAGACGATCGAGGGGACCAAGGAGATGCATGAAATCCTTGCGACAGACAATCGTCTCTTGGTTGTGAAACTAGACATGCGTGGGTTCGACTACACGCAAGTGCACATATTGCCATTTATTCGTTACGCGAAGCTAGCGGCTAGTCAAGGTATGGACATTGCGTACTTTGAAGTTTGGGGCGCCGGTGAGTACTGGACGTACGTGATGTCATTTGCACCAAAATACCTTCGTGACCGCATGATCCTAGTCAAGTGAACATGCACTTGCCGTGGTTGATCGGTTTAACCTCGGGCTCTGGTTCCGGTGCGCCCTGGCCCATCTGAAACCCACCCTCTGTATACACCTTGCACCTCTTGCGGTACATTGCGTGAAAAACCGACCAATGGTCAGCCACGTCATAGATCAATGGGTCGTTCAATTTCCCCTTGGTTTCGCGCATAATACGCCCTATAGACTGTGTGATGTCGGACTTGGGTGTCGCCAAGATGACGGTGTCAAGTACCGGAATGTCCAGACCCTCTTGGGCGAGCTGAAACGTCGCAACGACCACGCGTTTCTCGGCCGACGCGGCCAGTTCAGCCTCCTTCATTCCACCGATGTACAAGCCGCTTAAGGCGTCACCTAATTTACTTTGCAAATAGAAGCAATGCTCGCGCCGATCGCTGAGTATAAGTACACGCCTCTTGAGAGCGAGAGCCTCGTGGACCGTCCGAAGAAGCAGGTTGTTCCGCGCCTCGATTTCAGTAAGCTGGCTAATCATTCCAGCCATGTTGATCTTCCCAAACCGCGTCACCGGCGGCGCTTCTTTGAACGCCTCATCGACATAATGCAGAGTCTCGACCCGCGTCGTCTTTTGCGCCGTGCGCGTTATCCTGAAGAACTCTGGTCCTAGAAACCAATACAGGAGGCGGGTCAGACCATCCTTGCGGTCGGGCGTGGCGGTGAGTCCCAAAGTGTACTTGGGGCAAATTTTGAACATGAATTGAGAGAAAGCGGGAGCGCCGATGTGGTGAGCCTCGTCCACTATCAGGAGCCCTATGGAATCGAACGCGTCTGTTGGAAACTCGCGTTGACACATGGTCTGAATCAAGGCAATCACAAAGTCCTTCCCTTGGACATCGAACGTGTCCCCTTGGACCCGACCGATGGACGCACCCGGACAGAACGACTGAATGCGGTCCCTCCATTGGTTCGCCAGAAACTCCTTGTGAACGACGACCATCGTCTGGACCTTCAGATGTGCCGCGAAAGCCAAGGCACAGACAGTCTTGCCGTAGCCTGGCGGGATCGATAGCACTCCACCTCCCACCGATTCAAAGGCTCGAACGCCTGCAGCGAAAGCTTCGTCCTGTCGTGTCGGTTTCGCAAGCGATCCCACAAACCCAATAGGCCGATCAGAATCAGGGGGCCTCCGGGCATCCCTGGTGGGCGGCCCGCACCGCTCAAGACCGTAGTACCGTGGTACCAAAAGTCGGCCATCGGTGGCCCGTCGCCAAACCTTGAAAGAGGGACTTGGGGGAGCATCATGCTGCGTCACTGGTCTAACTGTGAGTTCTTTTTTTATCAGGTCAGGTTCTGACGAGGATACCAGGTATCCGTTCCTCGTCAGACTCATTAATTTCTGGATATAAATTAGAAATGGCCCAGACCTTTAACAGTCCGGCCCCCTCGCCGGCAACGGCTGCGAGTCTTGACTTGGGTACCGGGGCTCTCAGTGTGAATTTTGCGGGCGCGCCTGCACCCTCTACAGGTTCCGTCGCCGACCTGGCCCTGACCGGATCTCTTCAGAACTACATGGACCTCGGGCTCGAAGGACTAGACGCACCGACCAAATCTCCAGGCTACCCTAACACGTGGTCTAGTACGACGATGACTCAGTGGCCGACGCAAGGGGCCCAGGCGGTCAGCACTGGAACGAATTTGCCAAGCCTCCAGGCTTGGAATCTCAAGGATGATCAGGGTCAGCTTTACGAGGTGGTCTATACGGGCGCCTCCGGGCAGTCAAATGTCCTGTACAAGAGTTCGACGACCAAGCCCGACCACGTGGTGTCTTTGACGCCGGGTGGCTCGAAGGTTGACCCCGCGCCAGTGAGTGTAGCGCCCGCACCAGCCGTCGAAGCGGAAGAGGCGCCGTTGTGGCTCAAGGTTTCGTCGTGTTGCTCGAGCTTCATTTATTGTGCCGGTATCGTGTTTTTGTCGTCTATGCTTGTCCCAAAGAAATGATGACGTGGTGCGTCTCGCCATCCCACGTCTTGCGCTCGATCATACCACGGACGCGCTCACCTTTTTCGAGTTCCTGAATCGTCTTCAGTCCCGTCACGTTACACATGACGCGACCGTACCGAAATGGGACCTTGGCTCGGTAGACGACCCCATCGTCCGTACGAATCTCGATGTACTTGCGTGTACCCCAGTCATAGTACGGAGTCTCGATGACTCCTTGGATCGTCACAAGGTGACTCGCCATTGAGTTTCCAGGGTGAGATATTTTTATACGGAAATATCAGATGAAGGTCCCACTGATACTTTTGGTGATTTTTGGGATATTTTTGTCCCTGCCCACAACCTTTCGTACGACACGTGACCTTTTGGGGTCGTGGGTCGCCGACGCACAGGGCGACCCCACAGGCGCCGGGTTCTTTTTCCACTCACTCGTGCTTGTTATAGTCGTCTTGGGCTTCAGCAAGACGGTCTCGACTTTCGTCCAGCCCGCATTCGCCAAGCCGATGTGCAAGGTGGCCGGCGCGCCTTCGTCGAGCAGCCCATGCCCAGCCCCCGAGACGTTCGACCCTTCAGATGTGGGTCAGAAGTGCAGGACGTCGACCGATCCCAAGGGTGTTGCGCTCGGGTGGGTCCAGCCCGATCTTGTGTCGTGCAATTTCAACGCACCGCCGGCGCCACCCCTCCCTACCCGTTAAATTCTGAATCAAAATATCTAAAATTCATTTTAGAACGATGTCTCACTTCGTGAGTAGTCGAGACGGACTCTTTGTATTTGACGAAAATAGTGCCCATGTCCAAAAGATTCTGGATGGGCACTATTTTGGAATTACACGCAAAGGCAACCGAGTGTACCTTTTCGGTTTTCTAGAAGGCACGACCCGTGATGCGTCATGGGCCGGGTGCATATGGTCATTTTACCTCGTAAAAGGGAAGATTTTCAATTTCAAAAAGGAATTGGATGGGCTTGACACTGGCTGTCATCATATGACCATATTCGAGGATCATATATACATACCCGAAACGTACCAACAACGACTCATCAAGGTGCGGTTAGACCAAGATGGTGACTTGGTCCCGGACAGTCTCGAGTATATCTATCTATGGCCCAAGGCCAAGATATATCATCGGACAAAAACTCAGCGCGAGAACGTCGATTACCTTCACGTGAACGCCGTGACCGTTCAGGATGACCGGTTCTTCTTCATGTGTCCTAGACTAGGCGTCCCAGATACCAAGGAAAAATCGACAATCCAGGTCTGGAACCCCCGAGACTGGACAATGATCACCGAGTACAAGACGAACCGCTTTTACTGTCACGACCTCGTGGTCGTCGGTCACGAGATTTACTTTTGTGACGGTCTCGATTCTGTTTGTAAATTGAACATGGTGACCCGGAAGGTGACGAACGTTCACACGACTCCCGGAGCAGATCTGGAAGGCAAACATATATGCCGGGCGCTGTCCATGAATTCTGAATGTGAATTCGTGGCGTCGACTCCCATGCCGTCGGGTGGGTGCGTCATTTTCACCAAGGATAAGAAGTTTGAAATAGACGCGATAAATAATTCAGCGACTATGATCACTCGCATAGATGGACTCGACTATAACAACCAAGATTGCCCTCTTAGAAGGTCATGGGTGAAGACCATTCCGGCGACGTCTATACCCTTCTTTTCGAAAATGATAACGCCCTCGGACGCCCTATTGACCACGGTGAATAACCACGTGTTCACCCCCGAAGGCGTGAACCATCACGTGAACAAATTCTTGTCCAATACTTTTGCTCCAAAAACGATCGATGAGTTTCTTTGCCCATTGTTCGACAATATGTTGCATCACATGTCATATATAAATCATCACGAAAAGCGAATCATAATGGAGAATCCAGACTTTAAAGAGTTGATTTTGCCAGACGAATTCCTCGGGTCTAACGTCTATGAGATGTCGGGGCACTTTTATCACTACCCATTGGGGCACGGGATGGGTTGGCATACGAACCTGACTCAGCTCGATGCGCGTCCCAGTCTTGGGTTCAGGTGTTATTTCGTCAGGACTACAGGAGGTACATTCTTTTTTTATCGTCACCCATTTTCAAACAAAATTCACGCAGTCCATGACGTCGACTACTCGGTCAACGTGTTCCACCTGACGCCCGGTCCTGGTTTCTTTTGGCATGCGGTCGGATCCGTATCAGGCGACAGGTTTTCCATCGGGTACAGAACTGGAATATACGGCATACAACAATTGGGCATAGACCCCAAATTTTATCTATAGTAAAATTAGATGTCGTTTCAGACTAAGGCGATACCGCCCCTGAACCCGTCCCTTAGCTGGGCCGGGTGCTGCCACGGGAGAGGCCCGTGTGCAAGCTGCGGGTCCAGGCCGTGGTGGGACGGGCGCGACAGTTGTGAAGACGACGGTGACGACATTTTGTGTCTAAATTGGGACAATGGCGGCAAAGGGTACTGTCCAGCCTATGGTCCCGTCGTATCTGCGGAGTCCCAGGGTAATCAGTCTCAGCGGATCAAATGTACGTACTCGAGCATCGACCCTCTCAAGGTTTTTGACGACCAAGTCGCGCGGGATTTTGAAACAGACACGGTGACCGGGCCGAACGGGTACCGTCATCAGTACTGTATGAGTCTGACGAACCCTAACGATCTCATAGCCAAGAAGGACAAGTGTCTCCAGTATTTCGGTGGTGGCGGTGGAGAAGGAGGCGGTCTCGTGTTCGACAGTCGGGTTATTTCTTTGTGCAAGGCCATCCCTAATAACGGTTGGGCGAGTATTGATGCGTGTGTCGAGGCGGCCCGCCGTTCCGTTCAAAACAACGACGCGAATGCAGGTGAGGCGGGTAATATGCTCAACATCTTTTGCAGAGGCGGCAACGGGACTGACAAGACGGCGACGGGTGCAGGGAATCACCGGTCCGATCCTCGGTGTGGTTGCATCAATGCGCACGACTTGGGGTTCAAGGGTGCCGGAAACTGCCTCGAAGACGCGAATAAGACGTTGCCCGGATGTGACAAAATGTACGCTAAGATGAAGCCCCTCGTCGAGAGTGGCGGACCGGGTCTCCAGGCTATCCAGGCTTTCACGACTGATCCTGGATGTATTTCTGAGGAGTGTAATCTGGCGAAGATGCCTTTGGACGTGGCGGGTGCATCCGTCTCGTACAACATGTTCCCCTACTACGGCGCCGCCGCCGATTGTACGGACGTACAGTTCAATATTTGCGACATTCAAATCAATCAGCGTGTCGCGATGAACTCGGCCGTCCAGGCGCAGTGTAACTTCCCGGCGCCCGACTCTACACCAGGTGGCGGCGCGGCTGCGACTCCGGGCCCTTCTGGAGCCCCGGGAGCTGCGCCATTCGACGAAGAGGCCAAGAAGCTTCCAGTGACGTGGGGGCCTTTTGCCCGAATTTTCGATACGGAAACAAAGCAGTACGCTTTCATGTCGTCCTGCTGTGTCACGTGTATTTTGCTAGTGGTCCTCTTGATTTTCATGATGAAGTCTGGACCTTCTGGGCCGTCGAGTCAAAACCTGCTCGCAGCGCGGCTCGCGTCTATTTAACCCTGAAATTTCTTGATACCCGGTGCCGAGATCGAGTGCCCACCCTTGGTCTTCGCAGACCCACCCATCATCATCATAGCCACGCACGCCAAGAGGAGCAGGACACCGATGATAGCCGAGGAACCCGCGCAGGCGCCCGCGATGGACTCGAGGCCCTTGTTCTCCATAAAGGCTGTCTGCTTCACTGTATTTTTTGCTGACGCGATCGCTTCATTCTTGAGGATATCGTCAGTGATTTGCGTCATGAGATTCTGGGCCACGACGTCCGACTCGATGTTCTGGTCCATGCGGATCGGCGAGTTGCGGCAGACGGCGATGTTCAGCTTACCCGACTGGAGGTTCACGGAGGATGTCGCGATGTTCATGATGTTCTCAGTCGTGACGCGCGTCTGGATAGACTGGTTGATGGTGTTGCGGATGCTCGCCCGAACATCCTGTTCGTTCCCACCCGACGCCGACGCCAGGCCGTTGATCATCTTCGAGTTCTGCTCGAGGGCATTCTCGAGGTTGGCCTTGAGCTTGGTTTCGAGATTCTTGGTCGCTGTCTGGTCGATGGACTGCTTGACCTTGACCTTGCTCTTGATTGTTTGGGAGGCGCTCACCGGACACCCGTCAGCAATACCGATATTGATGACGAGATCCTGTGCATTCGTGACGTCCGTGCTCATGTTCAGGACGTTCTTGGTCACGTAGTCGGACGTGGTCGTCATAGTGAACTGGTTCACTATGTCAGTAACCATAGACTGCTTGTTACCCATCTAACAGTATTACATTAGCTCGACAAAAAAAGCTTCTGGAGTTTCTCTTCCCATTCGGCATTCTCACCCTTGCCTGGGATGGCGGGCGCCGCATGCACCAGGGAATTGCCACGAAGAGCCTCAACCTCCAGGCGCGTCAGTGTCACAGCTCCAAGGACAAAGTCCTCAAAGGCTTCACAGGTCACGGGGACGACCGGTCGGATCAGATCCAGGACCTGTTGAGCCAGATCGCGAATCTCCTTCTGGGCGTGGTCATCGATGCGCAGTTTCAGAAAGTGAAGCAGGTTGTGAAGGTTAATTTTCCAGTAAAATTCAGTGAAGGTGCTCTGAGGCAGGTGAGTCCGGGCCAGTTCACGTGAGACACCCTTGAACAGGAGCTCTTTGTAGGTATGGAACGCCAAGTCGCAACTGGCTTTTTGCTTCAAGAGGAGGTTCGTGGAAGCTTCGCCCAGAGGCTCCTCACCACCCTGTCCACGGGACGGCGCCTGCTTCCGGAGCTCATCAGGTAGGAAAAAGTCATCCTGGATGATGGAGTACCGGGCAGAAATCTCATTCACAGAGGCGGTCCGGTGCCGGAGCCACTGACGCGCCACAAAGATGGGGGCCCTAATTCGAAACTTAAATTCGACCATCTCAAACGGCGTCGTGTGCTTGTGCCGCATGAGGTAGCGAATGAGAGCCCGGTCATCGCTGACAGACTTGGTGCCAGCTCCGTAGGAAACACGAGCAGCCTGGACGATCGCAGCGTCAGAGCCCATCGAGTCTACGAGGCGAGCCTCCATTTTAGTTTAAAATTCGTCAGACCCTTTTAAGCAGGACTTGGGGCGGGTGCCCATGAAAACCCTGTCGAGTGCTGAACGTCCTTCAAAAAGTACGAGTTCCAATCACCGCCGGAATAAATAGATGCGTCTGCAGCGCTCTGAGCCGACTTGACCTCGCAGCCGAGCGTCGGACTGACCGAAAAGGACTTGCACCCGTCCGAGTCATGACACGCCTTGGCGCACTCTTGCTTCGTCTTGGCGCTGCTCAAGGATCCGGTGCTCGGTGGCGCCGTCACATCCTTGCCTGAAATCTCCCCTTGGTGAGGCGGTCCGAACACCTGTTGAGGAATTTTGATCGGTAAAGTGAACAGGTTAATTCCAGTCTCTTCGAACCCGTACGTCGCCGTGACGTTCGCCAACAGGTCACACCCATTTTGGCCCGAAATTTGAAACCCCTCACAGCTGGCGGTGCCGACACACATGGTCTGACAGTCGGGTGGGGTCAAGGAGGCTGTCTTTATGACCGTGCCAGAGTCGAACCCGAGGCGGGCGTCCAGAACGTTCGAGTACTGGACGGCGTTCTTGGCTTCGTCGAGTTTCCCAGCCAGAGCCTCGAGATCCTCAGCCGAAAGGAGGGTCGTACCTTCAGCCTGAGGCTTGTTGAGTAGGGCATACCCACCTGCGACGACGCTCGAGAGCATCACACACATGGCGAACGCCAGGAAGAGGGCCGTCAGGAGGTCCATACTACTAATTACCAGGGAAATAATCAAACTTCCACTGGGTCGTAAAGTTGGTGTCGACCGCCTTGACCGTCGGCCCAAACTCGAAAATAGAACAGTCGTTCTTGTTCCACATGGACGCTTGGCACAGACCATCCTGTGCACACTTGGCCGGGCACTGCTTGTCCATAGAGTCCTGAAGCTTCCAGTACGTCTGTGACCCCGTTTCGCTGAAGCTACCTCGTTCGGTCCAGCAGTACCCAGTCGCTCTACCTCCACAACCAAACATCACGCCATTGCCCGGGTCAGTGTCGGGTATCGGCACAAGGTTGTTCAGACCGTTACACCCCTTGGTGTTCTGAGGGTCTGTGTTTCTGATGCCCGTCTCAGCGTTACATACGTAATTCGTGTTATTGTCTCTGGAGAGATCGCCCCGGAAGTAGCACTCCTTGGGGCCCTCCTTGAACACGAACGACAGACACGAAGCGTTCGACATGCACACGTTCGCACAGAGGTTAGCTGCCGTGACGCCATCAATCTTCCGAGGGTCCCTTCCGCTCTTGTCCTTGCCGGCGTTCCAGTTCGGGTTCGATTCCTTCTTGAAATACTTGAGATCGTTGTCGAACTCTCCTGTGGCTGGTGGGGCCACGAACGCATTGTCCGACTTGAAGTACTGGGACTCGATGCTGAAACCGCCAGCACTGGCCGCATCGGTATACTTGGTCGTCTTTTGACCCAGGCCCGACTTGTCCATCCAGTCAAACTTCACGTACGTGTTACCGACTGAACCCGAATCGAGCACGAACGCGTTCCCGTACATCGTGGCAACCCCTCCGACGTATGTGAATCCCGTACACTCTTCGGCCGACCAGCAGTTGTCAGCCGCCTGAGCCAATGTCCATGACGAATTGGTCCAGAGACTCGGAGCCGTCTTATCCTGAAGGTCGAACGGCACCTGTCCAAACTTGGTCCCACCCACGTCTGTCGAGACGTGAATCTCCTTTCCCTTTTCGTAATTGATGATCGTGACGTTCCCCTTGAGCTGGCACTTGCCATTTTCCATTGAATATCCCACGCACCCTTCCGTGTCGAAGCACAGGACCGAACAGTTGACGTCATCCTTGTCCTGTGGCGGGCCTATGTTATTCTCGTACGGCACCGCAAAGTTGAGTCTATGTACGAAACTCCCGGGCTTTATAGTCTTGGTCCTCTTTTGGATGTTGGGCAGTCCGGATGACGTGTCAAATTCGAACCCCTGGAGAGCCTCTCCTACGAGACCCTTGGTCAAAATCGTGTTGGCGGCGTCGGGACCGTAGTAAACTCTAAGGAATAACCACACGCAACACGAAAAGAGGCAGCACCCTGCTACCACGAGGACAGCCACGTCCATCTAAGTTAATGGCTTATTTTTTTTGGCACTTGAGGCTTTCACCGATAGGACCGTTGTAACCCTCGGCGCAGGCCTCGCCAGGATTCAGGTAGTAAAATTGAGCGTCGGGTTTCGGTGGCTGCCGCACGTTCGCAAAAGACTTTTTCCGGAACAAAATGAGGGCGACCACGAGGACAAAGAGGGCCCAGAGCAACACGGAGCGTCTCGCCCCCATCGGTTACTCTTTTCGGAGATAAATTTTCGAATCCTCCTTTTTGACAAAGTATCCTGGGACACTCTGCCAGGCGTTCGGGGGCGTCTTGGACTTGAGGACCCACCACTTTTCTTCGTCGTATTTTTTTCCAAAATTGCTCTTGGTGACCGTCTTCCAGACGTTGTACCCTTTGCACGTCCAGTCTAGTTCACATTGTAACCGACCCAATTCCTGGGACTTTGTGGATCTTATAGTTTCATTGGTGGTTTTGAAGGTGCACTCGATGGGCACTGAATTAGGATCATAAATTGCTCGACCCGAAGCGATTCTGAAAAAGGCGGCATCTTTTCCCTGGTCAACCTTCTCGGGTGGCGGAAGGAACCACCCCAAGGCGGCCGAACACGTACACAGTCCAATCGCTGCCAAGGCTATCGCCATCTAAAGAATACAGCTATTTTAATTCTAAAATGGTGAAGGTCATCTTCTGTATGCCCGGTCGCACCTACTCGCGCGAGTTCCTTCTGGGATGGACGGATCTGATTATGCAGGCTTCGGCGCGTGGCCACCAGTGCATGGTCTCTCAGCAGTACACGAGCTGTGTGCACTTTGCCCGGGCCAAGTGCCTCGGGGGTGACGTGCTCAAGGGTCCGAACCAGAAGCCTTTCCAGGGTCAGGTGGACTATGACGTCATCATGTGGATCGACTCGGACATGGTCTTCCGGCCGGACGACTTCTTCAACCTGTTGGAGAGCCCCCACGACGTGACTGCCGGTCTGTACATGATGGAGAGCATGAAGGAGTTTGCGGCCGTCAAGGACTGGGACACGGCTCACTTTGCCGAGCACGGCTCGTTCAAGTTCCTAGAGCCGGCCGACATTGACCCCGAGTCCCGCTATCTCCAGGTGGCTTACTCGGGTATGGGCTGGATGATGATTCGGAAGGGTGTCGTGGAGGATCTCAAGTACCCGTGGTTCTACGGCCCACTTGAGGTCATCAGCGGAGGGGCGGAGCGCCCCGACGGGAGCGTAGCTCCCTTCATCGTTGATATGAATTCTGAGGATGTTTCGTTTTGTAAGGCGCTCGTGGCCGCTGGTCACCCCATCTACGTGGACACCAAGGTTCGCGTCGGTCACCAGAAGGCGCTTGTGATTTGAATTGAAAATTCAAATCCGGCTTAAATTGAAAATTCAGCTTTCAGCTCATCAATTGAGCGGTAATATCTCGCGAGGTCCTTTTTGAACCGCGCATCCTGCTTGGCATTGGTTTTCACCAGGTAAGCAAGATTCGCCTTGGAGTATTTGGTGCGCGTCTGGTTCTCAGTCGGTTTGCGGGGCGCCACCTTCTTCTGTTTGACGGGCTTGGCCGGATCAACTACTGGTCGCTTATCTATAAAGCTCAAAGCTTGCATGACGGTGTCCGCAAGATCATCCTTCTTCTTGTGGCTGTCGAAGAACGGCACGAGGGCTCGGTTCACATCGGTCGCCTCGATGAACTTCCGGGCGCGCTCGATACTCGCCTTTTTGCGTTGAGCGTAGCGCGCCGCACCCGCTCCAGCCATATCCGGAACCTTGTGGCGGGCATCCCAGATGACCACTTGGCGCTCGGGCCCCTTGACGAGAAAGTACGTGTGGAGGAGGTTCTCGACCGCCTTCATGCCGCGGTTGCGGTCTGGCTGTTTCTCGATGATGACCGTGTTGGCACCGAGGACCCACGGCCGCTCGTTCAGATGGCGGACCAGACACGGGAACACGCCGTCTGCGTGCAGTGGCGGGACGCCCGAAACGTCCCATTGGTGAATTTTGCGATCAGTCGGATCAATCAAACACATCGCCAAATTCTTGATTCCACAATCAATAGACAGAATCATAGTTCTAATGTTAAAGACTATCAGGTTTTTAAGTTCAATGAGCAGTGTGTGTGCGCAGAAGAAGGCTGTGCTCGATGAGCGTATCGCAAAGAGAAAAGCAGCCGTCGAAAAGCCTCTACTGCCGGTGCCTCCGTCAGAGCCGGCCGGCGACCTGGTCTGTTGGTGGTGCGTGCACCCCTTGCCACAGTTGCCATGCATTCACATGCCTATGAAATATGACGACAAAAGGGACCGTTTTGAAACCAAGGGGAATTTCTGCTCGTGGCAGTGCGCCAAGGCGTGGGCCCACGACCTGAACTCTGCCCGGTCAGGTGAGATGCAGATGATCCTCATGATGATGCGCCGGAGGGCCATAGGACGCTACGAACCTCTATGGCCGGCGCCGAAACGCGAAGCGCTCAAGATTTTCGGCGGTACTATGACCATCGAGGAGTTCAGGTCGTACGGTGGACTCGTCGAGCCGCCGATCATTCACTGGCCTGACCAGAAGCGTCACGTGCCTATGGTCGGTGGGACCACGACACCCGTCACCGAGACGGTTGACGCACCTGCGACTACTCCGGCCAAAGACCGCGGGCGGCTCAAGGCTATCCAGAACTCGACGAGCTCGTCGGACACGCTCAAGCTCAAACGGAACAAGCCGTTGGCCCGAGCTGAGAGCAAGCTCGAAAATGTTCTGGGAATTACGCGCGAGGCGAGGGCGCCGGCGCAGGCGACATAATGCACATGCGCCGAGTCCAATCCCATGTGTAACCACCCGGTGGACATTTGGGCACGGCGTCCTTGTCGCACTTCTGATCGATTTGCGTATCACGGAAACCAGTCGGACAATAGTAAAAAGTCGAGCAGTCGAAATCACTGGCGGCGACGGCCGCGCCAATGGCTGCACCAAGTGCCGAGCCGTACATCGCACCCTCGCCCGCTGTTTGGTTCACAGCCTGATTCTTGAGTCTTTCACACTCATCTGCAGATGGGTGGGTGCCCGCGACGATGCATGACGCTCCTGTTAAAGACGCGCCGTCTGTACACGGTTCGTACTGGCCATTAATGGCTGGAACTTCACACGCCGGCAGACTGGTGCACAGGTCTGACTCTGTGAGGGGATCCATGCATGACCCGCCGTTCTTGGCCGGCGTGACAACCTGGCGCGTCCGTGTGCGATGGGCCGTCGTACCGCAATTAGCGTCGCAGGCGCCCCAGTCACTCCAAGGGCCGACCTTGCACTTTTGCTTGACGCCAAACGCGTCCAATAGGCCTAGGCCGCTCGAGCCTGTCGACGACCCTGGAGGCATCGCACCACCGTGCGCCTGGGCGTACGCAAGCTCTTCAGCGCTCAGACCACTCGACCCCGAGCTGAAGATGTTGATGTTACCGACGCGTGAATAGGACATTACTAACGAACTACAGCAGAGGCAGATCAAAAGAAGCACGAGAGCACCGAGCGGCAAGAGCCACCCGGGCGTCTGTGGAGGGGCGTCGTTCCCCATACTACTTTTCATCCACATTTTTTTCGTCAATCAAGTGGAACATGCACCCGACGATCATGAGACTAAACACAAGAGTCGGAAACAAGGCTCCAGAGTTTTCCATTAGTACTAATCGGTCAGTTTAGTTTTGGGGTGGGACCCACGCACGCCGGTTCCACACCTCCTTGGCGTACACGGCACTGAGTGCAAAGTGGATGTGAGGCCAGTCGAGTGCGTCGCGTGTGTCGAGCTTGACCTTCATCGGGTTCTCGTTGACCGACTTGACGAGGCGGATCTGGGCCGACGGGTCGCCCATACTCTCGGCCATATCGAACATGGCGCCGAGCCACTTGACGTGCGTCTCATTCTTGGCGTCGAAAGCCTTGATGAATTTGGCGGTGACAGTCGTCATTTATTTAATAGACGCGAGTGTTTTTAAGCCGCACCGCCGTACCCGCAGCACTTCTCCGACTTGGGGCGGTAAAACACGAGGACGGTGGCGGCGAGCAGGAGGCCCCAGAACATCATGTCCTGAGAGGATGCTTTCATCTTACTCTTCGTCAAGAGATTCTTCCTCGTCCTCGTCAGACTCCTCTTCGTCGTCCTCGAACGACCCCGAGTCGTCCGTCTCTTCTTCGTCCTCGTCAGAGTCCGTCTCGTCAGTGTCCTCTTCGTCTGACGTGTCTGGTATGTAGTCATCGTCCGATTCACACTTTATGAAAGATCCTTCATCGCCAAATGACCTGAAGCCAATGTCCTCGAGGAGGTCCGTCTTGAGGTTTTCGGCGATCGAGTCGTCATCTATTTCGTACGTATCATCTTCCCAAGACCAAATACCCTTGGACGTCTCGGACAAGTAACGGATGGTCAGTATGACACCATCTTTTTCTTCAATTCTAGCCAGAAGTGGTACCGGTTTGCGAGTGCCCACGTCTGTCCAAACACGCACGAGCGTCATCTGATGTTGTCGGGTTGAATTGTTTTTATCTAAAATTACGCACCTACGCCAGGCGAGCGAACGGGTTGGCTGCCAGCGTCTTCTTGCCGACGCGCGGGCCACGCTTCACGCCGGCGTTGGCGCGCTTCTTGCGGGGAGCCTTCTCACCGAACAGGGCAGCAAGGCCCATGTTGCCACCCGGCGACACCTTGTGCTTGCGCGGGCGGCCAACCGGGCGCTTGGGGGCATAGCCCTCCATCATGGCACCGATGTGAGCCACGCGCTTCACGTGGTGCACACGCACGCCCACCTTGCGGGCGGCGTACTTGCCGCGGGCCGCGCCAGCGTTCTTGCGCTCCTTACGGATCAGCTTGGGGCGGATCGGGCTGGGGATGGCCACGTTGGCGTGGGCGTACTTGACGTTGACCGTGGAACCCTGGGGGTTACGGTAGTACTTGGCCTTCGGCGCGTACTTCAGGCCCTTGTCCGTCTTGACGACGAACTTGCCCTGGGCAGTCTTCATGATGACGCGACGACGAACATTAAGGAAATTGGTCGCCTGAGGGGAGCCGGCTGGGGCCTTGGGAACCTTGCGGCCCTTGCGACCGACACGAGCGCGGTAGGCGCGCTTCACGGGACCGTTCATTTTGTACTATTCGCCTAGAAAATTTTCTAAAGTTAGAGATTTTGTCTACATGTATATTAGGTATGAGCGTTTACATTATAGTTAATCTCGAGACTGACAGGGCATATATAGGTCAGACCCGTGGGCCATTATGTATTAGATTTAAACAACACTGTGAACCCAATAAGACGACAAAATCTATAATATCTCAGGCAATACAGAAATATGGAAAAGATGCTTTTTACATGGAGGCATTGTGGGGATCTCCTGGATGCTCCCAAGAACAACTCGACTCGAAGGAAATTGAGTTAATAGCTCAGTATAATACACAGTCACCCAATGGATACAATATCACTGCAGGTGGGCGAGGCTTATTGGCTCCATCTGAAGAAATGCGTGAGAAAATGTCTAATTCTGCTCGAAAAAAGTTTATAGAACGTCCTGAACTTCGTGATAAACTTTCACAACTTCGTTCTACAGAAATACATTCTGAAGAGAGGAAAAAACGCCAATCTGAAACTATGAAACAAAAATATAAGAACGATGAGGAATATAGAGAAAAAATAAAACGTTCACATATAGGAGTCATTGTATCGGAAGTTAATCGTGAAAAAAGAAGGGTCGGGTTAATTAACTCCATCAGAGAACATTCTGAGAGATTTCGAAAGATATATATGTTCAACGAGGATCGTATACTTGTACAAACTTTCGATAAGCTGGCTGACGCCGAGAGTTCGGGACTAAATAGAGGTTCAGTTGTTCGTTGTATTAAAAGTGGTCAAATATTCAAAAAATCAGTATATTTCTCGTACTCCTCAACCCTTCCACCTGTTTCCGCACTCAAGGCAGCAGAAGAATGTCGTCACTGAAACGGCGAGTCAGTACAAAAGTCGACAAGAGTAAGCAAAGCAAAAACTTACTTGGTTCGTCAGCAGACCGCGTCTGTGCCTGTGTGTACGTGACCTTGGCCTTCCGGCAACGTTTACAGGTGAACATCCCGGAGTAGTCCTCCTCCTTGGCCTTGGCCGCCTCCATCTGGAGGTCGCGGCTCTTGAGCTCGAAGGCGGTGCGAGCCATCGGGCCGTCGGGCCAGAGCACGTCGGCGGGGTACTTGGCGAGGTTTTTCATGTCGAGCTCCTTGACCTGCAAGCGGCGGACAAGCTGCGGCATTACCTTTATTTCGAGCTTGACGCGGTCGCCTGTGACTGCGAGGTCTACTGCAGCCATAGGAGCGCGCCCGAGCTCATTCACTAGACCCACAACCTTTTGCTTGTAGCGCCAGCGGAACAGGTGGTTCTCCCAACTCGCCACGTCATTCTGGGCGCGAGTCGTCTGGACTGCCCAGTTGTAGATGGACTTTTCGGCGTTCCGAACCGCCACCCCCGAGAAGTGGGCACCGAGGCGCGTACGGGCAAAGTCGCGAAGGGCGTGCTCCATCCTGGTTGCTTTTTGTTTTGAAATTAGGGTCGGCTCGGGCCGTCTGTCCCGGACATCACATGAATTTTTCGACCCTCGTGGCCATGAGCACAATGGCCATCATCGCTGACAAACTACTGATGGCGACTTGATCCTGAAGAATATGAACCGCCTCGTTGACGGTCAGGGGTGCATGATGAAATGCGAAATCGTTTAGGGCATCTGGTATGAGGCCTAGAGTCGCCCCTCGTACCACGTGCTTCTTGATGAGGTTTCCAGAGCGAAATGTCCTCTGGGTAATTGGGTGACGCTGGACCCGACGGACCACGACGCGAACGTGTGTGCAAGGCCGGGTGGCCACCATACCTCTACTAATTAACGTCTGTTTTATTCCTCGTCTTCAATTAACGAGCGGAGGATCTCGTGGCGCTCACGTGACGTGTTTTCTTTCACAGGCGTCCAAAGGCGGCCCTCCTGTCCGCATTTGGACTTGTCGAGCCGGACCGAGTCTGAAAATTCATAGACGAGTTTACCCCGACCACGGTAGGCTGTATAGAGGGTGCATTGACCTGTACGGACGTAGGGCCCTGGACGGTAGAAGCGACACTGGCTACAAGGTCTATTCATCGTTACACTCGCGCAATAAAATTCACCCGCAAAGTCCGCGCATTTCCGCGTAGCTCATCTTACCCTCGGCGAACTTGGCCATCGCTGCCGTCTGGACCGGGTCGTTGACGATCACCGCGCAGTGTGCCAAGAGCGGGTCAATCTTGAAGATTGAGGAGACCTCACTCTCACCCTCGTCCTTTTGTTCGGTCACTTCGGCAAACTGCGGCGTGGGTGTCTCGATCGTCACGATCGACCCGATGCGGCCGTGACCAGCAGGTGGGTCCTCCGTGCGGCTATGGTACCGGACAGCGCAGCGCTTTTTAGGGTGATTCACCTGAGTCACGCGGTAGTACCAGTCGTCACCGTCCTCGATGAGCTCCCAGCCAATAGGCCGGCTAGGCTCATGGACCGACTGAATAGAGCCGTCCTTGCAGACTACATAGAGCTCGTTGCGTTTAGGGCCGCCCTCCAGATCCAAGAGGCCATAGGTCGACATAGTAGGGTACAGGCCTGTAGGGGGATACAGGGGGTCGATCTGCTCGGCGTAGAACTTGAGACCGGGAGTCTTGAGGGAAGTCATGGTTGTTTTGGGTGGCCGGGTCGTCACTTGCTGTTGGGCTTGGTTTGGGCAGGACAGGACAGCTTTTTTTCAAGCAGAGCCTCCTTGGCCCGGACTGATTTTTGAGTATAAATTGAGTGGTCCTTGGTTTTCTTGGCCGAGTCACGTTTGGTTTGGCGTTTGGCAGAGTCCATGGCGTGAGGTGGATGGTGTCGTCTAGACTTTGACCGGCTCAGGGCACGAATTTTTAATATTTTACTAAATTAAATGAAGTCGATTGTCCCCCTGGTTAATATCCTGTTCTATGGCCTGGCCCTCCTGTGGATCACGCGTCTGGAGTCGAGCGGTTGCGAGTGCTCGCGTGACTGGCGCCGTGACTACATGAAGTATTTCTTCCTGGCGGTTATCCTGTTCCAGGCTGTGCTGCTGACGGGTGTGTCCAAGGACCTGATCAAGATGCTGGGTGGCCCGATCGGTGTTGCGTCCCTGGTGTACCTGTGGGTGACCATCACGTACGTGCGTGGCCTGCGCCAGAGCGCGTGCGGCTGCGCCGGTGGCTACCAGCAGACCGTCCTGTACTGGATGGCTGTCGTCCAGGCGGCCCTGCTGGCCTGGTCGGTGTTTGTCCACGTCAAGGCCTAAACGTCATATTCGCGCTTTGACTTTTCATCAAACCATACATGTTCGTCATTGATGGCCTCTGTAAGGGCGTCATTGAGAGCCGCAGACAACTCCTCAACCTGATCCCAGGCAACCCCACACTCCTTTGTATCCTCGTGATTGATACAAATGAGACTGGCGTGATTAATAGCTTGCTTGAGCTTTTTGGCAATCTGAACACTCTTCTTGGGCTTGGGTTGATAGGGCTGGGCAGTCGCCTTGATGACTAGGGGGCGCACAGAGAGCATTTGTGTGATGGGAGGGCCACGTCCTTAAATAGAGACCTTGGACCTAGACTAACTAAACATGACGACCCGGCGCGTTACGATTCGCGCCAGTGACGTGGCGGCGTGTGTCGGTCGCCATCAGTACAAGGCCCGTGATGAGGTTATGAATGAGATGTGGAAGAAATACTGGCCGGACACATTCACAGGTCAGACACAGAGGGACAGGGCCAACATCGCTATGCGGGCATCCCCTCTGGCGCGTGAAGTCCTTGATTGTGTTTCAAAAATACAGCCCAAGGATTCCACTGAAGTTCAGAACATCATCGCCAATGTCCGAAAGCACATCAATTCGGATGCGAATTTGAGCACTGAGCAAAAGGCTGAGGTCATTTCACACATCACCTCGAATGTCTACACGTCGCACGGGACGCGTTCCGAAGACAAAACTTCGGACAAGGTTGAGGTGGATGAGAAGGTTCGGCTCGTCCGTGACAATTCGTTTTACTACATCGAATTGCCGAGTATTGAGGGTGTAAAGTTCTCAATCTGCGGAAAGATTGACCGGATCGAGGAGCGTCCAGACGGCTCACGCGTCCTGGTCGAGATTAAGAACCGTACGAACCGTCTGTTCGGGCGCGTCGTAGAGTATGAGTTTGTACAGGTTCAGGTCTATCTACAGATGCTGGGTCTTGTACATGCTCGACTCGTAGAGCAGTACAACAACCAGGTGCTGAGTCACGACGTCGCGCGCGACGAAGAGACTTGGACGAATGAGCTATTACCCGGACTGGTCAAGTTTTGTCAGGAGCTCTACACGAGAGCCAACGCCTGAAGAATCTTCCACAGGAAAAAGTGGAAGACGAAGATGTATGCAGTCATGCGGCCATTCTGACCGGTCAAAAAGTAAACACCCGCGGCGAAAAGCGCCTGGTAGATAAAGAGGTTACGAGGGCTCTGAGCGCGGTCAGCGACCGACTCTACCGCAACCATTTTTTGTAATTACACTACAATTTAATTCACCTCGTCAATGTCGAACGTCACGTGCTTCTTCGGCTTGTCCTGAATGTACAGTCGGCCGCGCACAAAGTCCTCAAACGTCACCACGTGCACATCGTCCTCACCCTCCCCGTCGATAGTCTGTAGGACCCAGCCCTCGCTCGGAGTGAACTCGGTTACGATGCAGTCAACGAAACGCGCCTTGCGCTTAGAGCCGACGCTCAGAACCACGTGCTCGCCCACGAGGGACTCGAACCAGTTCTCGTACGTCTCGAGCTCCTCAGCAATCTCATCGCGCTCCTTCACAAGGTCAAGGACTGCCTGAATAGCCTGCATTTTCTACCTTCTTGACGGCCCGCCTTTTTATCTAGACACATCGTAGAGAATGACGCACATGAAACTCACACTGGTGATCGCCTTGGCGGGTCTCATCTTCACCAGCCGCCCTTGGCTCAATTTCCTCGCCAAATTGGAACCCGAAAGAGGTCTGCTGGTCAAGAACGCCGTCGTTCTAGTGGTTATATTCATGCTTCATGTTATTGAGCCTAATATAGCCCTGCCGCATCTCAGGGCTGCGGGCGTCTTTCTGATTTATGTGGCGTTCATGATGATATTCAATTACCAGTCGGACTGGATCGCCGAGTCGGGTTCAGATGACGTGGGTGACCAGACGGTTGACGGGGCTGTCTATCACCGCGCGCGGGAGGTGGCTCACCTGAGCCCCGACATGGCGCGGCTTGTGACGTTCGTGCTAGTCCCTGGGCTGCTCGCATTCGTGGGGAGTAGACTCGTGAGGAATGGTCAAAAGGTGCGTATCGACTAGGCGTACATAGCCTTGAGAAGTTCAGGATCCTCTCGGGGTTTCAGGTCCGGACACAATTCAACGAGAGAAAGGGTCGCACTGTCCTGAATGCGCGCAATTTCCTGTTCAAAATCAAGGAGGTCCTTTCCCGTCACCCTCTTGAATTCGTCAGCCGGTACAAGATCCTTCAGTGCCAATAGATATCCCATGGCGTAATTCGCATGAAGAACCTTGATGACGGCCGCTTCATCCTGAGAAGCGGCGACGGCATACCGAGCCGCCTGGCGATAAAGGATGGGGGTGGTCGGCGGGGAGTGCTGACGTTCGGTCATGAGCCACAAGACTATGAGGACGAGTAGAAGGATGGCAAGTGTCTTCATCTCTAGTAATTACACTTCAAAAATAAGGCTCACTGTGAACCAGGGGTCCTGGCGCGCGCGAACTCTCCGACCCGAGGCGCGGCCAGCAGCGCGTGCGGGACAGCGTGGCTCCGGCTCCTTGACGGGCTCGTCGCTCCACCTGTAGTGGTCGATGTGACGGTCCGAGTAGTAGTCGTCAGTCTCATTGAGCACGTAGTCAATGTCATCAGGTGCCAAGCACTCGCTCTTCAGGAAACGGAAGGTCTTTTCCATTTCCCGAAGGTCATGCAGGGTCCCGGCCAGGATCCCCCTGCGGAATTTGCGCGGGAAATAGTCAGCCATCTCAAAAGCCTCTTGGATGCACGTCTCCATAGTCTCGGCTAGGATCTCGGTGCAGCGCGTTTCGTAAGCCTCTTCATCCCATGCGTCGCGAGCCTTGTGAAACCCCTTGAAATACATTGGTCTCCGGCACATAGGGCAGCCCGAAGTGCCTGTACCCTTTCGGTACCACTCTTTCACGCAGCCCGTGCAGAACACGTGTCCGCAGACCAGCTTGCAAGCGCGGGCACCACACTCTTCATAGCAGACGGCACACTCCATGGTTTGGTTTGGGTGAATGACCCTCCAAACCCCAAACCCTAACCTGGACAAGACACGTTTTCTTTGGGTGTTAAAGAGACCGGGCGTCCCTTGCGTAATGGCAACCGCAACTCCTCCCGTCCGTCCCAAGTTGGTCCTTCAGACCAACCAGAGCAACCGCAAGTACTGGACCCTCCATTCGGGAATTAATAACGTATGGGCGAGTCGCCCTAATGAATCCAAGTCGTGTATCGTGGCGTTCCGCCGTATGGAGGATGCCGTCTTGATCGGATCTATGATCGAGACTCATTTCATCAACAGCAAGTCGTGGCCGGACATGGACATCTTCATGCTTCCGGCACCCCGGGTCAAAGAACTTAATAATATTTTCCTCCAAAAATGGGAGTTTGATGATCTCAAGCTCAATTGTACTCGAAATATGCTTGACATGATCAGTGTCGAAGAGATTAACAAGCGCGCCTCTTCGTATACTTTCACAGGAAATCAGTACACTTTCGGCGCGCCCCTAGAGTTTTACCAGAATAGGTTCAATGAATTGCTCGAGTACTAGACGTAGCCCGTGCAGATGGGCGGGTAGGTGAAACCCAGAACGCCTGTGTACAAATTGAAGCCGGGTGTCGTGCACCCGAACGTAGGGTCGGCCGTCTGCTCGAACTTGAGAGTCGTCGTGTTGAACACGTAGCCAGCCGGCGGCGTCGGACGCGTGCTCGTGTAGCCCGTCTTGGTACAGTAGCCGGTCGCGGAGTTGTACGTCCAGCCAGGTGCGCACCCTTCAGCCACGTTAACCTGCGACACGTTGGTACACTTGTTGTCGGACGCACGGAAAGTCCAGCCAGGTGCGCAGGTCGCCGATGATGGCGTCGTGCTGTACGTGCAGGCCCGGTTGTTGCAGTCGACGTCGCGCGTCTCACGGGCCGACGGAGGTGGGCACGCCTGACCACCGTTCTGCGGCTCCTGGTACTTGCGCGTCTGCGTCTTCTTGCCCGGTCCACACGGCTTGGAGCACTCCGTTTCAGACGCGAACGTGGTCCATGGTAGCGGGTAACAATCAACCGCGTTGCTGTTCTGCCACGTGGCGTCGAGCGCGTCGATCGTCGACTGCGAGTCCTGTAGAATCTTCTGGGCCGCCATCTGAGCGCTACGGAACGCAGCCGTCTTGTTGGCGTCGCCGGCATACGGCCCGTTCGTCGTCTTCCAGTCCGACTCGAAATAATTGTTGAAATTGAGTTTGTCTTGGGCTAGCTTAGCCGCAAGCGAACCGACAAAGGCGGTGCGGTTAGCCGCCGTGTCCGTCTTGTTGCTCTGGCTCGGAAGCCACGTGTCCTTGTACTGACCGGCCGCCGCCGCCTTGAGTGCGCTGATGCGGTCGCGCTCAGCCTTGGCTGAGGCCGATTCACCCTGAAGAGCCTGATTCTCGGCGAACCGCGCCTCGGCCCGGGCGAGCGCCGCCGCCCGATCCTCAGGAGACTGACCCGGGGGTGGCGCCGGGGAGCCGGCCACCATCTGCCCCGGGACCTGGAGCTGTTCCAGAGCCGTCCCTCCCGGAAGGAACACCTGCTGAACTTGCGGCTGAGCTTGAGCCGTCGCCTGACCCGCCACGGCCCCGGCCGACCACATCGGTGAACCAGCGGCCGAGGCGCCCACAGGAGCCTGCTGGTCCGCGACGGTGCCCATGACCACACGACCACCGGGAGTCGGTGTACTGGACTGTGCAAGCGCCGCCGCCTGTGACGCCAGCCACGCCTCCTTGGAAATCTCAGACGTGTCCATTACACTGGGTTTCGGTGTGTAAAGAGCCTGGAGTCCCACTGCGACAAGCATCGAATCTTCCTCTGAAATGTCGGCACCCTTGTGGACTGGCTGTTGGACATACGTCTCCGTGACTTGACGCTTCTTTATCAGGTACAGAATCAGTACGGCCATGGCGAGCCCAGCCAGAACTGACAGAACCCAGTTCATATTACTTTACGGAAAGTTTAAAATTGAGAGCCCTCTGGCGGTTGGTCGGGCGTGACGGTGGTGTGGCGGGATCTGTGCTCCTGTACCATTCGTGACCCACGTGGGCTCTCCACTGAATAGATGCCCTGTCGAGCGCCTTACGACACACGACACAGGGAAGGGACGTCCCTGGAAGGCCATCCTTTCGAATCTTTTTCACTACGAAATCACCATACTTGCGATGGATCCAATGGGCTAGACACGAAGGGTGAACCCCTTGGCGCCTCGCCTCCAATAGCAATTCTCTTATCATCCGCCGTTCGGCACACAGGTTTCTGTCATTGTTTACACTGAGCGCAACTGCGCGTCGTCATGCACTGCATTTCGTTACTCAAAAAATGTTGCTCTCTTTTAATGGTCCTTGAGGTCCTGTTGATCGTGTGCCTGGCCACGATCCTCATCCTCCTCTGGTACATGAACGAGCGAGGGCGAGACCGGGTCGCCATCGTCTCTCTCGTCAAGGAGCCTCACGCGATTCGCACGTGGGTCGACCATCACAAGGAGCGGATGAACATCGACCGTTTCTACATTTTTGCAGACGACGACAATGAGGATCTTGGAATTTCGGATCCAAATGTCCAGGTCATCAAGAACTGGAAGGGTCGCCTCGGCTACACGTGGGACTCGAACCTGGACGAACCGGCTAACGTCCGAGTCCGTCAAGAGCTCGCCTTTAACGAAGGTCAGCGTTTGGCGGCTCAGGACGGCATCAAGTATCTGGTCCATATCGACTCGGACGAGCTTCTGTGGGGACAGGACCCGGCCAAAGTCTTTTCAAAGTATCCTGACTCAACCTCTTTTCACATGAAAAATGAGGAGTTGGCCCCTGACCGCATGGACTACAAGGACTGTTTTAAGGAGGGAACAAAGTTCCATTCCGATCCGGCGAGGTTCACGGCGTATGGGAATGGCAAGGCGGCGGGCAAGGTGGGCGAGTGCGAGTGGTACGGTCCGCACTACTTGAAGGGTCGAAACACTCAGGAACTCTCAGAGGATGAGCTTCGCGTCCTGCACTACCCGAGCTGCAACATTGACGAGACCCTGAAACGGGCCCGCCAGTACGGCAACTTCAAGGATGACTCGGCTGGTTGGTCGGTCCATCATCGCGAAACGCGTGATGCCTTGGTGGACTGTAGCGGTGAGGACTGTGAGGCGCGAGCGCGCGAGGTTTTCACGAAGCGCATGGCCAAGGCGTCCCAGTACAAGACGATCAACATTACTGGCGCGCCGGTGCCGGAGACGGAGTGAACGTCGCCCCGGGCGTGACGAGCTGACGGGCCACCACCTCTGTCCGCTGCTGGACCCGCGCCTCGGCCCTCGACTCCTGATTGAGTTTCATGGTGGCTGTGTTGTCGCCACCAGCGGCCGCATCAGCTAGGCACGCCTTTTTGGCCTCACGCGCCGCGTCTTGACACGCCTGGCGGGTGTGGAGGGCGGTGGTCCGGCACCCCTCCTGGTTGGAACCGCGGCAACCCTTTACAGTGGCGTCGAACACGTCACCGCACGCCTTGTACGCCAGGGTGTACCGGGCGTCACACTCGGCGGCCGTGAACCCGCTCGTCGTTTTTTGGATCAAAGTTAGGAGGACGATGGCGATGATCAGACCGAGAATCACGGCGTAGAGCATTCTACTACTTTGTCTATTTTAAATTTGGTGGAAGCCGGCGGGTACACGACGTTGAACGCGACGCGGTACCGACCACGTGACGTCGTACCTTCGGTACCGAAACCCTTCCCTGGAATCACGTAGTCCTCGCGTGGGTCCAGAACACCCCAGTCCGCCGTGTCGATCCTGATCGGCCCGTCGAAGTGTGGCGCATGGATAATCTTGCCGTTGACGCTATCCACAAAGTCGATCTTCGTGTGCCAGACCAGGTCATCACCCTGACGCAAAAGTTCGGGATGGTCCTGAATTTTGATGTGAAATATGAGGTCCCCAGACTCCTCCTCTCGGGTCCTGGCCTGTTCGCCGAGCCCATGGGCCGTGAGCGTGTTTCCACTCTGGATCCCCTTGGGTATTTTCAATTCCAAATTGAGGTTCTCAGTCTTTTTCGACCTAAAATTGCACTCCTGACAGCCAGCCCCATGGACCCCGCCACCTTGACACGCCGGACATGGTTGCGCAAAGGCCATGGGCCCCATCTGGATCTGGACTTGGCCACGGCCGTTGCACTGTGGGCACTTTTTCTGACAGGTCCAGCACGGCTTGGACAGTGCAATCTTGAAGTTCTTGGTGAGACCGCGGTAGGCGTCCTCGAGCGTGATCTTGAGCTCGTGTTCGTGGTTGGCCCGACGGACGGGACCTCGTGGCGCGCCGAACCCACCACCGAACATCTGTCCGAAGATGTCGGCCGGGTTGAAGCCACCCGGGGGAAATCCATTCGGATTTCCCTCAGCTGACCCCCACTGGTCATAGTTCTGGCGCTTCTGGGGGTCTGAGAGGACCTCGTACGCCTCCTGGACCTTTTTGAACTTCTCGGCGTCACCGCCCTTGTCTGGGTGGTGCTCGCGGGCAAGTTTGCGATAGGCCTTCTTGACGTCAGCATCTTGAGCCTCACGTGGAATTCCTAGGACCGCATAGGGGTCCAGGGGCGGCTGAGAATTCATTCTCAGCCTCTAATTTTAGTCACAAATTAGTCCTTTACTTGGAGCGCGACTTGGCCAAGCGTTTACGGACGGCATTCTGGATCTTCTTGGCGGCTGTGTTGGGGCTGGGCGTCTTCTTCTTGGCGGCGACCGTGACGCGCCGCACGTTCCGCGGGTAGATGGCTCCACGGGTCACTGGGTTGCGGGCACCTGGGATCGGCACCTTGGGGTTCATCATCAAGAGGTTATAGTCGTTCTTGAACGCCGTTATGAGCTTGCGGAAGGTGGCCTTATTGTAATAGTTTGTACGACCTGTAGTACGATTCCTAATCTCATAGACGACTACGTTCTTTGGAAAGTTGAGGGTAATTGGGTTGACATAATTTGCTTCTAGAATTACTCGAGGGATTTTCGGAAGAGCCTTGACTCGCGACTTGAGGTTTTCTCTGTATTTAGCATTACGCGCTCTGGCTTTTTGGATGGCCTCCTTTAAGTTGGCCATTTGATATAAATAAATATATTTATCAGGCACGGCGTCTCTTCGCCCCGCGCTGCTGTAGGTTTATGTAAGTGAGTTTATTGGAGGCATTTTGATTCTGTTGAGCCAGGTTCGACAATTTTGCAACTAAATTACCCTGAAGATTTGCGTGCTCGCGCATAAATTTACCGTATACAGCACCAAAGTTGTTTTTAGAAGTCACTATGCTTTGCAGGTAGGCGTTTTTATTGAAAGGCACCTTGGCTGCATTGTTCGCCGCCTTGGCTGCGTTATACGCCGCCTTGGCCGCAAGAACGGCATTGTTTGCCCTGCGCTTTACAGCCAGTTTTTTCTCGTTACTCGATATTTTCAATTTCGAATTTGCGAGGGCTTGGGCGGTTTGAGCTGCTTTTAGAGCTGCATTGGCCCTACGCAGATTCTTTTCCGTTTGAGTTTCGGCTCGACGAGCGGCAGTCGCCGCGGCGGTGGCGGCCCGAGATGCCGCCAAAGCAGCCTGTTCCTTCTCAATTTTAAGGCCTTCGTTTTTCTTGAACGCCGCTTCTCTCACCCTCTGTTCGAAAATATTCGGAGCAGATTCTCCAGAATAATACGATGCCTTGTTGTTATTCGCACCCATATTTGCATTTTCACCGAACGCCGATTTAGCGTTTCGTATAGACGAGCGGTTTTGCGGCGGATAGTACCGGATCGCATAGTTTTTGTACAAGTTGAACCATGAACGTTCCCAGGTTTTGCGATTCTCGTTGTTCTTCCAGTTGGTACGTGGCTTGCGTAAGACGACGGGCTTGAATTTACGCGCAAGAGTTGCATTGTTGAGCCTAAGAGTCGCTAGTCCGGCCGAAACATTGATGAGGTTCGAGTTACTGACGGGTTTGTTCAGAGTTGGGTTTTGATTCAATTCTTTAATCTTAGAAAAGTACTCTATCATTTTGTCCCGGAACTTGGCGTCGACTGCGGTCATCGCCATGGCAAAACGATACGCGTCCAGACGAAATATAGCACAGAATTTGTCTAGATTCACGGGGACGACATTCATTATAGTCCTCTTAGTCCGGTTAGTTGGATCTATGTATGAAGTTTTTTCCTTATTAGCCTGGTTTGATATAATAGTGTTCTGAACCTTGTCGGCACCGGCGGCCAGAAATACAGATTCTATATTGATATTCTTAAATGGAATACTTTTCCAAGGATGAACATATGATGTGGTTTGGTGGACCTCATACCACATGTAGTAGATGGCGAACGCGATGAAGCGAAGCTGAGCCACCTCTTTACCATGAGCCTGTGCTCCTTCACCCGGCCCAACCTTATCTTCACCGATGGTGAAGATTATGCGCGTCCGACTGAAATTCGAAGAATTGCCCGTGGGCCAATTCATAATGGTGATCTTCGTTATATCCGCCTCGGCTGCATTGGCGCCCTTGCCCGCTGGACCGATAAGGGCATTTGCACCACTCGTGACGGAATTGACAGCTCTTCCGAGAAACCCAGCAGCCTTTTCAATAATAGCCTTTTTCTGAACCTTGAAACCGTTTATAAGCCATTCTCCGTTTCCATAACAGACTTGGGTGAACGCCGGATGATAGAAGCTGGAAATGGCGCCCGTCATCGGCTTGTCGAGTACAATTGAACGGTTATTGGTTGGTTTATTAAGTGGGTCGCGAGCTGATATATTAATTCCCTCCACACCCCAGTGGCCCTCCATCCGTTTGCGAACTTCAGCAACGGGCAGATACGCCTCTTCAGTTGACCACAGGTTTCGTTGAATAGTAGGTATAGCCGCGACACCCGGGATGAACGGAGCGTCCTCGAGACCTCCACCGCGACCAGTCGTCGTGTACCGGACACCTAGAGCTTGTGCAAGGGCCAGAAGAACCATCTTCTTCGTAGGTCTTTTATTAGTCGCATTTATCACTGCTTCCTTGTTGTTCGTATTGGTTCCACGAGATGTGCCTGCGACGCGAGCCGCCCAAACTCGACTTCTGACGTAGGGTCCCACGTTTGCTTTTATTTTCGCATAAGGAACTGTTCCATTTGCGTTGAATATATTTGCGGGGTTGGCGGTGTTGTTCGAATTTGCATTCGCCATCCTATACTTCAAACCCACATAAAAACTTGGCCCCTGAAACAGGTATCAATGGCGACCACCTCCAAGACCCTGATGAAGGCTCTCGACCGCGTGACCGACCTGAAGGCTGACCTCAAGGAGGCGAACGCCGAGCTCAAGGAGGCGGTTGAGGGCACCGCCATGTACAAGGCGTTCCTACAGGCCATCAACGACACGTCCGAGAACAAGATCCCGGGCAAGGCTGCAGCCTCCAACGCCTTCAAGATTACGCTGGCGATGCTGACGAAGAAGGAGGAGGAGGGTGACGCGGAGTAAATTTCAAGGGGAAAATGGGAGGGTACATCCCAAGCTCCACGATGAACCTGTCCCAGAGCGCCTTGCGGTCTTCGTCATCGAGCTCAATCTTTCCGCCATCTCCATATTTGTGTAATAAATAGTACGATCCAGGCATGTCCCTAAACTCGGGGTTGGTCGAGTCCCACACCGAGTTTATGAGCCAGTCAAGTTCCATCAGCCAGTAGTCAAAGGTGGTCAACCCCCAACTGCGATAAAGAGCCTGAGTTTCTGGGACGGGTCTAATTTTAAAGTAAATTTCAATAACTGACGTCACCCAAGGGGGGTCCATTCTGTTCTGAGCCAAGATGCGTTTTTGGCTAATAAAACGCCCAATTCGTCAAGTACTTTTTGCGAGGCACGAACTTGACGTTCCAGACCCGCTCGTTCGCATTGAAACCCTTGACTTCCATGTGACCGGGTGGCAGGATGTGTTCACCGAGGTGCGAATACCGGAGTCTCTTGTTGGGTGAAATCTTGATGTACGGGATGTTCTTATTGACGTAAAGACGCAAGACGATACCGTTTGGATTATTTTTGAGTGCAAAAATCCGGGCAGTCTTGCGTCGGTTGGTCCATGACGAGGGCCCATTTTCGTTTCGGATGTTATTTGGGTTGCTAATTCCGAGACCACGATACAGAACCAGACTGCCGTTGGACCGGGGTGCGTTGTGTATGAATCGGCGCCGGATATTCACAGCCATCTGGCGTGCGTTATTACTCGTGTTGTTTGGCCCGATCGTCTTGGATTTTGAACGGATACCTTGAGCAATTTTAGTTCTTGTCCAAGCGTTTATGACGTTGAGCCGTCTGAGCTTACCACCAGGGGTCCTATGAAGTCGACTATAATTCTTTTCTTCACGAGGACGCTTAACACCCATACTAGGGCCCCTGAAAAAAACGTGTCTTGTCCGAGTCAGGGTTGGCGAGGCGCTTAGTCAAGCACCCCAAAACAACGACCACGATGGCCTCCTTCCACGTTCTGCCCAGCCTTAACGCCGACCTTGCCAATACCAACGCCCTTTACGTCAACCCTTCGGACGCCACAACCCCCTACGTCCGGATGGGCAAATTCGTCTACAAGTGCATCCCCCATCCGGACGTGCGCCGCGGCACCGTATGCATGAATGCCGTCGCCCGCCGGTCCATCTACCCTTTGGAGGAGGTGATCATCCGCGAGTACATGGTGCCGATGACCGACGGGCCCAAACGCGTGTGTGTCCAGGCTGAGTTCGTCAAGAGCAAGCTGGGTCATATGCCCGACAACCTCCCTAATACCGTACGGAACGTCCTCGAGGGCTTGGTGGTCACGGAAGGCCAACAGCTCACCTTGACGCACGGCGAGGACGGCATCTTGCTCCACGTCACGGGTGTCGAGGCTCCGGGGGTCGTCACAATGAACACCGAGATCAGCCTGATGTGGCTGGCCTGCTAAAAAAGTGAAAGGGACCTCCGGTCCCGCCGGCGCAAAAATTCGCGCCTTGTGCGGCCCAAGAAAGTGTAATCACCAGTCAAAGTTACCCACAATGTCTCCCAACGCTTACGTCCAGTGGAACGACGAGTCCCGCCTTCTGTATGGCTTCCAGGGCGAGCACGAAAACGAAAAGCCCGTATTCACCTGGACGTACTCCACGTTCGAAGAGTACCTAGGTGAGGCGTGCACCCCGTCCATGTACAACTTTTTCACAGAGTACATCTGCGAGGAAATCAACAAGGAGGAGCTCTATGAGATTCAGGGCGGCGACTACTGTCCCGGCCGCCTTGAAGAGGAGGCTGTCGATGCGTACTTTGAGCTGCCGCTGCAGGAGCGCATCGACCTCCACATGCAAGAGATGGCGAACCTCGAGGCTGAGCGGGACCGCGCCGCCGGCAAGGAGGCAGCCTTCATCGAAGCGATCATCGACGACGCGTGCCCGTTTGACGTCTCGAGCCCCATCTACGTCGAGTACTGTCAGTGGTGCCGCGAACAGAAGGAGAAGTGGTCCAAGATTCACTTTGACCTGTGCTGCCAGCTCGACGAGGAGACCGATTGGCGCGGTGGTCACGAAGCGGGCGAGTCTGACCTGGAGACTGACGAGCGCCATGACCCCATGGCCGAGTAATTTTGTTTACAAATTGTAATGGAGCCAACGCTTAACGTCAAAAAACTTTTCAAGGTTAACATTGGTCACCCCTGGCCCGTCGTCAACCGCGGCAACGCCATCAATCGCGTCCAGAAAATTCTCAAGTCGAATCACGTCACGGGTATCCCGACCCACTGGCCCAAAATTTACTACGGTCAGTCCCGCGCAAACCTCAACCTAAATAGGACATACAGGAACACAGACGCACTGACCCTCCCGGACGGCGTGTACCTCTACCTTATCGAGTACAACCCAGAGACTAACAGATATCACAAGAGTTTCGTCCGGGTCCATAACCTCCTAGAGTCTGGCTCGCGTCACTTCCAATTGCCCATCAGAAATCAAGGACGCATCATAGTGGCGGCCGGTGAACTCTCCAAGGAGGGACGGACCATCAAGTTTAACCTAGAAAGTGGTACGTACACTAAAAACCTCATGACAAAGACCAAGAACAGAGGGTTGACCAATGCAAACTACGTCCGGCTCGTGAAGAACGCTCTACGGAACATGAACGCCGAGAAGAATTACGTCACCAACATTTTGATACCAAAAATACCAGGGTCCCTCCAGAACCTCCTAACCCGTGGGAACCTCAGCTTCTATCATGGAAGCCCTACAAACAAGACAAAGGCTAGGGTCCTTAAAGAACTCACCGCGGCTGGTCTCAACACAAATAGCGCCACCAATTTAGTTCGTAAATTGAAAAATTCCAGTCCTGTGCGGGCCAGCCCGGCCGCGCGCAAGCGAAAGGCCAACAACAATGGCAACGCCACGGGCGCCGCGCAAGGCAATTGGGGGCGTGGACGTGCAGCTCGAAGAGTTTGAGACGGACCTGCGTGGTCTGCTCGAGTATCAGCTCGGCCATCGGATCGATCGTGATTTCTGGAATGATCATCTACAGCTCTCAGATGGCGATAACCAGTTGACCGATGCGGTTATCGATGACGCTTTCACGGACCTCTTGTACCGGTATCAGAACTCCGAGGACGTAGTGTTCATCCTAAATCACTGCCGAGTTTTGATCAAAAATGTGGTCTGGGCCGCCATGAACGTGCCCATACACGGCGCGTACGGTCACACGTGGGTCGAAGACCATATCACGGCCGTCATTAACAACGCCATGGCCGTCTACAACCGCGTGATCTACGCGCCACTCCGGACCGAGATGATCATGGCCAACCACAATGCCCAGGTCCTACAGCGGACGTGGCGTCGGTGTATCAGCGACCCGGCGTATATTGCGTGCCGCCGTCGGCTCGTGTACGAGTTCAATCAGGTCAAGAACCTTTTGACCAAAAGTCCTTGAGGGACCCGCGGACAAATGAATTTTGAATCGAAATTGGTTGCGACCTGACCGGCTGACCCCACACCTCCCCAACTTGGATCCCGATGGTCCGAGTCCTCCGCCACGGTCTGAAAATTAACCACCCACTCACAATTCCAAACATAAATTCGAACATAAAAGCCAAGGGCCCATTCCTTTTATGAGCTACGTTTCTGAGAAAGACTATGAGCTCGGTAAGGTTGTAAAACGCATGAGACTTAATCCGGTCGGTGAGGACATGTACCTGATGCCCGACGGCACCATCGAGAAGGACGAAGACAAGATCGTCAAGGCTCAACGAATTTTCCTTCACAATTGGTATCGCCCGGGAGGACCTGGGCCCAGGAGGGTCCTTGAAAAATACGGGTCGCGTACCGACCAAGAGACGGACGGTCGCCATCAGGTCAACCAAAATGATGACCTTTGCAGTATCGACGGATCTGGTGGAGTGCGCTAAAGTTTTAGATAGGGCTCGTTTAGGAAAACAGAGGGTTGAGGCGTACCAAATATGGAGGGCCCTCATGGGTCTGACCAAAGGATGGGTGAACCACCCAGCGACCCTTATGTGGAAGGGCCACACCTGCTTTCTCGCCAAGTACATGAACACTATGATTGACGAGTGGGTAGCCCGTGGTTACACGAATAACATGGCCAAACTGCCTCACTGTCGGAACCCTCGGCCGCCGTGGTGGTGGGGATGGGACCCTGTCCACAGGTCCCATCAGGCGTCCCTGAACCGCAAGATGCCCGAGTGGTACCATTTCGATGTCGGTCCCACATGGGTCGATGCCGAGTACGTCTGGCCAACCAAGCCCCAAACTTTTAGGACGTAATACCAGAAGAGATGGCGTGTTGTGGCGGGCCACGTGCCCAGGCCGAGACCCTCTACGTCGTCTTGCCCTACTTCAACTTCTGTGGCTTCAAGCGCCGTCTGAATCTCTTTGTCGAATTTGTAAAACAAATTGAGGGGTCGGGGGTCCAAGTGGTCATAGCCGAAGCTCTCGGACCCGCCCCACTTCCAGACCTGAAGGTGTTCAAGCACCTGAAGTACGAGACGGACAGTCCCGTCTGGCTCAAGGAGAACCTGATCAACATGGCCATTGCCCGACTGCCCAAGGGGTGGAAATACGTGGCGTGGATCGATGCCGACATTTCATTTTTGAATCCAAATTGGGCCCAGGATACAATTGCCAAGTTGGGCACTTGGGACATTGTCCAGATGTTCCAGACGTGTGTGAATTTAGGATCGAAAAACGAGGCTCTCAAGATTGACAAGGGCTTTGGGTACATGCACCGGGACAGTGGGACCCCCTACGTCAAGACCGACAAGTACGGGTTCTGGCATCCGGGGTATGCATGGGCCTGCACGCGCAAAGCCTGGCTCCAGATGGGCGGTCTCATAGATTGGGCCATTCTGGGGTCGGGCGATAGGCACATGTCGATGGCGTGGATCGGTCGTGTGAAGGATAGCGCTCCAGGGAATATCCACCCCAATTACCGCTCATGGCTTGAGGAGTATCAGTGCATGTGCAAAGGTCTGAAGGTTTCGTACGTCGATGGGACTATCCTGCACCACTGGCACGGTCGGCTCGAGGACCGCAAGTACCGTGAGCGCTGGGACATCCTGACCAAGAACAAGTTCGACCCTCTGAACGACATTGGTCAGACGAGCGCGGGTCTAATTCAGTTGACAAATCCAGGTCGTAGATTTGAGAAGGACCTTCTGGAGTACTTTGTCGGACGACGTGAAGACCTTGTGTAAACGTGTCGTGAGCCAGTCAGGGTCGGGCCGTCTGACCCAATTTCCACCCAAAGTCAAAGATGAGCACCCTTGTTCAGCGCGAGTACATTCGCAACGCTCGCAAGGCTGTCCGCATTGCAAACGACGCCAAGTTCAATGCCGTCGTTTACAGTTACCACGCCAACTGGGCCGAGGCCTACTGGCACAACTACCTCAAGTCTACAGGGGCCAAGCAGTTTGCTGAGCGCATGGCGAGGCTGCGCGCCTTCCTGAACGCCAAGGACACACAGGGCGCTCTGAAATATCTATCTTCTTAAATCTTGGTCTGGGTCATATCGTGTCGCGTACCACGCCACAGGTGCTTTTCGTTTAGAAATCAGGACAAATTTATATGTACGAGCCACAGCCCATTGCTGGGCCGATGCTCCAGGGCGCGACCCTCCCGTCTTCCACGCCTTGAGTCCTCTGTTGTAGACTGTATTCAATGTCGAGCGGCTAATACCAGTCCTCTTGGCGATGGCCGCCTTATTGAACTTCAGACCAGGATAAACCTCATGGAACCTCAAGGTCCACTTGGACTTGGGCCGACCCTTCAGGACCTTGTTGGACCTGCTCAATTTTGGATGAGGATTGCTCCGGCGCCTGAGGAGCTCGAGCTCCCTGCGCCTCCTCCACAGTTTGGACAGACCGCTGAAATAGCGTTCTGGCCACCGGCGGGTCGTGACGACCGTGTGCCTGGGGCGTCTAAGCATTACTTTTTACTAGGATTTTAACGGCTGATACGCTTCACGGAGCGGCCCACCTTCTTCACAGCCTTGGTGGCGTTGCGGAGCTGACGCACCACATTGGCGTTGGACGCCTTGGCGGCGGTCACAGACTTGCGCAGAGACTTGAGGACGTTCGAAACGTACTTCTTGGTGTTCATAGGTGATATCAGGCAAGAATAAAATATGCGAGTCTAGTACAAATGGCGGTGGCTATGATTCTCTACGGGATCGCCATCCTCTTCATGATGATATGTATAGGTACAGCGGTGGGTGCGCTTAGTAAAGCGACGAGCGACAAGCCCAAGGCCAAGACCATGGGTATAACAGCATTCACGTTCTGTCTCCTGGGTACTCTATTCGCAGCCGGTGGTGCTGGCGTCTCCAAGTTTGGTGTTCACAACGCACCACCCTCCTGAAGCTAAATAAAATATAGGTGAATTACAGAAAGGGATGGACCCTCCACTCGGGTTCTTGTTGAGGCTCCCCCCAGCCATGATAGTCGTTCCAATTGTTCTCAAGATTGCATACCTTATTGGGTTTTTACTCGCACTGGCAACCTGTGGTGTCGGAATTGCGTGGGGTGTATATACTGCTAAAAAAGACAAGGACAAAAAAGAAAAGTTCAAAAAGGCGACTATGGGGACGGGTATATCAGCTCTTATAATACTCGTGATATGTACCATAATAGATTTTCTATTCGTATCTGGTGCGCCTCCCCAGTGGTGGCCAGAGGGCGACGACGGGAACAACGAATAAAACATGTCCTGTCCAAGTCAAAGCTAGGACCTGCTATGGAAAAAGCCCCCAAAAACGCCATGGCTCTCCAGATCCTCCACCAGCTCGAAGCCGCCTCCGGCCGCCTTGAGAAGGAGGCTATCCTCAAGGCTCACGCGACCGACCCCGTCTTCAAGGAAGTCTGTCGCTTGACCCTAGACCCCCTCGTGAATTTCTATATCAAAAAGCTGCCCGAGGCGGGCGTTGCGCGCGAGGGTACAGACACATGGACCCTGAGTGAGGCTCTCGAGTCCATCAAAAAGCACCTCGCGACGCGCGAGCTTCGCGGAAACGCCGCCACGACCCACGTCCACCGCCTCTTTACCTGCCTCGAGCCGGATGACCGTGAGGTCCTGCGGCGCGTTCTGGGCCGCAACCTCAAGTGCGGTGTGAGCGAATCGACGGTCGAGAAGACCTGGCCCGACCTGAAGCTCAGCTACCCCTGTATGCTGGTCAGCCCGCTAAACGACAAAACGAAAATCAAGTTCCCATGCATCGCCCAGACTAAGATGGACGGCATGCGCTTCAACGCCATCTGTGAAAAGGGCCAGGTTTCGTACCGCACGCGGGCCGGAAAGGAGCTCGACCTCTTTGGGGCCCTGGATGACGACGTGCGGCGCTTGGCTGCGGGGCTCGACTGTGTGCTGGACGGCGAGCTGCTCATGGTCGCCGGTCACGGGGGCTTGTTCACGGACCGCAAGACGGGCAACGGCCTCCTGACCAAGTTCCAGAAGGGTACGGGCACCGCCGAGCTCGCCAAGCGGGTGCGTGCGGTCGTCTGGGACATCATCCCGCTCATCTACTTCCGCACTGGTCAGTGCCTCCTCTCCTACGAGGACCGGCTGAAGTTGCTCGGCGCCAAGAGCTCCGGTCACATCAACACGGCACACACTTATACCGTGACCTCTATGGAGGAGGCACAAGAGCTGTACCAACAGAAACTGGCCGAGGGTGAGGAGGGTCTGATCCTCAAGGACCCCAAGGGTGCGTGGGAAGACAAGCGGGTCAAGCACCAGTTCAAGATGAAGGCGGAGCTCGAGGCGGACTTGCGCGTCACTGGGTTCCTGCCAGGGTCGGGCAAATATGAGGGCAAAATTGGGTCCCTACTGGTCGAGTCGGCTGACGGCAAGGTCAAGTCGGCGGTCGGCACAGGCCTCGATGACGAGGAGCGGTCATGCGACCCTTCGGTTTTCATCGGCGAGATTGTGGCCGTCAAGTACAACGCACTGATCGAGGACAAGAAGACGGGCCAGAAGTCGCTGTTCCTGCCGGTGTTCATCGAAGTGAGGTCCGACAAGGCCACGGCGGATAACTTTTCCCGAGTGTAATAGTAATGAACGTGGGCTTGGGCCAGACGGGTGGTACGTGCTGGTTCTTTTCGTCACTGAATATATTTCTGACGTCAGACAATGGTCTCAAGGTTCTATGGGACAAGCTCAGGCGGGTTTACCCTCGTCTAGGTCCAAAGCAGAAGTCCTATTTTAATTCAAATATCGGGGTTCCGTGCCCGTACATGAAAATTAATAAGACGCCCCGGGTTTACTTTTGGAAATTCCTGAACCAGTACATTTGCGCAGTGGGTGGTCCGGGATCCCTCATTCCTAAATCTGGTCTCAATGCGTATCTCTTGAAGAATATCAAATGGAAAAATGAGGCGACGCGTGAAGCCAAGGGGTTGGCTGGTGCGTGGCCCCATACAGAACTTGCGACTATCCTAACGCACCTAGGGTTCCGGCGCGGCGCTGAATACAGACTTGTGAAAAGTTCTAATCACCAATACAAGTTCCCACCCGAGTGGACGAACCCTATACTTTTGGTCCACGGTGAGTCGTCCCCGAACTATTCAGGACTGCCTCTGAAAGACTTGGTTCTTGTGAAAGGCGAGTATGAACTCACGGGTGCTATAGTGTTCATAAATCCCGCTAAAAATTCAGGTAGGATCCCCCATGTATGGAGCTGTAGCATCCGTAACGGCAAAGGGTACATAACCGACTCTAATTATCCCATGAGTCCTAAATTGTGCACCTGGTGGGACAAGGAGAGCCTGTTGAGATACTTTGGAACGGTCGAAGTCAATTACAGACCAAACATGGCAAAAATGATAGTGTTCGATGTCCTTTTGTACACGCGCAAGGACTATACGAACACCATCGCGCCGTACTGTCTGATGCCCAAGACGTACCGCCCTTTGACCAACGCCAACAAAGCGGCACTGAACGAGTTGACAATGAACTATGGCCCTAACGCCGGTTCGTATTTCATGAACACAGCAGAGGCCCGTCAACGGTTCACACCTCGAGTTGCCGCCGAGGTCAAGAGGCAATATGCTGCACGCCCTCTCCTGAACGCCGCAGCGTTACAAAATATCGTCAACAAGGCTGGATCTTTTAATCATGCTATGCGTTTAGTAAATCGCAAGGTGCGCTACGAGAATTTCAGGGTCAACAAGGGCGGGCCCAACTTTAGGAATTTTAGAAAGAAATTGATAGCCAAATTTCCAACACCCGTCCAAAAGCACATGTTCACCTACTTTTGGCGAAACTCCAACTCCAATTCTCAATTTGAGAAAAGGTTGAGAAACTATGCTGAAAAAACAGGACTTACCGTGAACGAAAACCAACTCAAAGGTATCCTCGGCACGCGTGCCAAGACTCGGGCTGGTGTGAAGCGCGCGCGCAATGCCACCGAAGAACGCATGTACCTCGTGAACAACAGGGTTTGGTTCAATAGTAACGGGACTAATGTGACTAATAGAATAAACGCAAGCAACTGGACCCGTACTAATAACAATAACAAATCACAGCTTGTTAGGAGCTACGCCAACGGTACGAGCGTCAAGACGTATAAGAGAAAGGTGGCTAATTTCAATGCAGCGAGGGCGAAGCGCGCTCGGTAGACATAAAGGTGTGCGTACCTAATTTCTCAATGGATGATCTAAATGAAATTGAGCGAGCTATCAAGTCGACTCTAGTACACACTAGTCCAATGGGTGAAGCTTGGTTCGAGGAGCACTGGAAGCCCAAGTTTGACCGTATAAGGGCTGCTATGATTTCGGATAAGCTCAAGAAAGCCATGTACGATGTTATTTTTGAGATGATGGAATGCGAGCCGTGGCACGAGCCGTTTGACGAGCTGCAGCGCATGGTCTAAAAACGCGCCTTGTACCCCTCAAAGAAGCTCGTGGCGTCTAGTAACCAATGTTCATCCTAGTAGTCGTTGCTATGGCCGCGGCATATTGCGGTGCCGTTCATTTCGCCTTCACTCACGGGTTGCCGCAGGACATCTAAAAAACGTGTCCTGTACCTGTTAGGGTTTGGTCTGGGTAACCCAAAGTCACCCAATAAACGCCATGGCCACCTCCGTCAAGTTTCTGAGCTTCCGCCCCCTCAACATCGGCAACCTGCGTCCGACCCCCAACGTCACGGAGTGGGAGGCTATTCGTGAGACTCTCGCGACCGACACGACCCCTCACATCGAGCCCACCCCCGAGGCCCTTCAGGACAAGGAGCTCAAGGTGTTGGCCAACTACCGCGGGTGGGTTCTATGGCTGGAGGGTGGCGTCACCATCACCCGCTGCTCACCCAAGACGGCTGGCGGGCACGGCTGCGCTGGTTGGCCCCCCGCGGGCCTCAAGGAGGAGGTGCTCGTGGGCAACGACTGGGCTGCAGAGGTTGAATTCGTGTAAAAACGTGTGTTGTTCGGCTCAAGCCTTTCGTCTCGTCTCCTGAAACCCCACCCAAACGCACCATGTCTAACCGTCTCAGCGTCATGACTATGATCCACTGTGTGATGACCCGCATCAAGAACGCGCCAAGCCGCGAACAGCGCTTCAACCTACTAGAGAATGCTCAGATACTTACTGACATCCTCCAGGAGGTTACTATGTACGAAAAGAGCCTGCTGATGGACCTTGACGTTGATTGAGCGTAAAATATCTATGTGAATAATATGACACCTCCGCGTCGCACCCTCGTCTACATCCCCAAGAATAGTGGCATAACTCGGATAAACCTTGAGAACCTTAACAGCATCCTGCAAAACCTAGAGACCGCCAACGGCCCGTTTGAGCACAACTTTTACAGTGGGCGCCTCGCCCAGGTATACAACAGAATTAAGCAGGCCGGTAAACACAACACGCGCAATAACGCCATCCGCGTGACGGCCCGTCCTCTGGAACTTTATCGGGCACTGGCACTCAGGCAACCAGAGAACGTCCTGCATTGGAGGCGCGGCAACGCAGGGTGGCGCAAGTTTCAGGAGGCGGCCGGCAAGTTCAAGGCTCTGGGCAAGGTGCGCGCCATGCGCAGGAGCGGCAACAACGCCAGCCCTAGTAGGCGCCGCGTAGGACAGCATAACTTGAACGCACTTGCGACTTTCATGCGGCCGTATGTGCTCAGCACGGCATCCCCTGTGAGAATATCGCAGGCAAATTACAAAGAACGGGAACAAAAACAGGCCAGAAATGCGGCGGCGAAAGCAGAGGCGGTGGCGCGGCGTCAGCGCAATGCTAAACGCGCCCGCAACGAGGCGGCGGCGGAGGCGGCGCGGCGCGCGAGTGCCCCGCGAACTCGGACGGGGCGGGCGTCAATTGCACCCAAGCGCCTGTCCCCGAAGCGGAGCCGCCGATTGTAATTTACTTCCGAGTACCCGACACCCTGTGACCTAACCCAAATTTCAGAACAAAAAATGGGGTCCACAGGGTCCACCCCAATTTCAAAATGGAATTGCCCTCCACCGGGTCCATCCCAATTTCAAAATCAAAATACGCACCCGTGAGAAATTTCAGGACAAAAATGGGGTCCATGGACCTCGCCGGATTTTCATGAGGAATTGCCCCTCCCCGGCCATCACCAATTTGAAAACAGAATTGGTCAGGTCCGGCCTTCCCCCAATTTCATTTTCAAATTACGCACCCGTGAGAAATTTCAGGACAAAAATGGGAGGGCCGGGTGGC
>Ga0222713_10000259_pt1 | contig 59273 bp, 45 predicted proteins | sample C33_649DmetaG_FD_165061 | JGI IMG/M metagenome (GOLD analysis project Ga0222713, IMG submission 165061) | Estuarine water microbial communities from San Francisco Bay, California, United States - C33_649D | ecosystem: Environmental > Aquatic > Marine > Unclassified | place: USA: California...
TTTGAGAAAAAGTAATATTTCTATAGGTGTAATTTTAAAATCCATAAGCTTTATGAGGTAATTATACCATTTTCTTATGGATTTTGTAAGCTGTTTATAGCATCAAACCCCTTGCTAATTAAGACGTGGAGAGTTTTGAAGGAGAGGCTGTAAAGTAAATTAAACAAAAAAACTGCCCGAAGCCTAAAACTCAGAGCAGTTTTGATGATTTATGATTAATTCAAAATTAAAGAGCTTCCATAATTTTTCTATCTCTCATTTGAGCTTCTTTTTTGGCCATATTCATATAAAAACCTGTTCCAGCTGGTATCAATCTACCAACAATTACATTTTCCTTTAGACCAACTAATCTGTCAAGTTTTCCAGCTACAGCAGCTTCTGTTAGAACCTTAGTTGTTTCCATAAAAGAAGCGGCAGATATAAAGGAATTAGTTTGCAACGAAGCCTTAGTAATACCTTGCAATACTGGTTCTGAACGAACAGTTTCCTTTCCATCTCTTAAAAGTTTTTCATTGATATCTTCAAGTTCTATAGAATCAACCAATTCTCCTATTGTAAAGCTAGTATCTCCAGCATGAGTAACCTCTACTTTCTGTAACATTTGACGAATCACAACTTCAATATGCTTATCATCAATTTTTACACCTTGCAATCTATACACAGCCTGAATTTGCTCAACCATATATCTTGCAAGAGCTTCAACACCCATAACCTTTAAAATATCTTGAAGAACAGGATTACCATCAATAAGCATGTCCCCTCTTTTTACAAAGTCACCTTCATTTACAACAACATGTTTTCCTTTAGGTAACATATACTCAATTGGCTCTGATCCATCAGATGGATGTAGCACCACCCTTCTCTTCGATTTATAATCTTTACCAAACTCAATACGACCATCTACTTCTGCAATTACTGCGTGATCCTTCGGTCTCCTTGCTTCCACAAGCTCAGCAACTCTAGGTAAACCACCTGTAATATCTCTTGTTTTCGTTGACTCTCTAGGGATACGAGCAACAATATCTCCGGCAGCCACTGTTGAACCATCAGTTATACTAAGAACCGCATTGACTGGTAAATAATATTTTGCTTCCAAACCATTTGATAATTCAATCTTTTTACCACTAGAATCAAGCAATTGTATACGTGGTCGCAAATCAGCACCTTTAGAATATTGTTTAGACTCAATAACTACCTTACTTGAAATACCAGTAGTATCATCCATAACATCTCTAATCGACAAACCTTCTATCATATCGGTAAATACGACTTTACCTGATTTCTCTGTAATGATTGGAATAGTATGAGGATCCCATTCGACCATTTTCTGTCCTTTTTTTACCATGTCATCATCATCAACCAGCAACCTTGCGCCATAAGGTACCTTGTTTCTTGAACGTTCATTACCTTTATCATCAACCAATAATAATTCGCAAATTCTACTCATAACAATTTTTCGGCCTTCAGAATTAACAACTAAATTACGACCTATTATTTTTACTTTTGCATCATAAAAAGCTTCCACAGAAGATACTTCTGCACCTTTTGTAGCAGCTCCACCTATATGGAAAGTTCTCATAGTAAGTTGAGTTCCTGGTTCTCCAATAGATTGAGCAGCAATAACACCTATAGCCTCACCTATAGAAACTATATCTCCTGTTGACAAATCACGACCATAACATTTTGCACATGCACCGGAACGAGTTTTACAAGTAAGAACAGACCTAACTTTAAGAAAATCTATTCCAGAAGATTCTATTATTTCTAATTTTTCTTCATCAATTAAACCACCAGCAGAAATCATCAATGCATTTGTTACTGGATGATAAACATCAGATGTTACTGATCTTCCTAAAATTTGATCAGCCAAAGATATCACAACCTCACCGCCATCAATTATAGTTTTTATTTCTATACCATCTGTTGTCCCACAATCATAAGATGTGATAATGCAATTCTGGGCTACATCAACTAATCTTCTAGTTAAATATCCCGAATTGGCCGTTTTCAAAGCAGTATCGGCAAGACCTTTACGTGCACCATGCGTAGAATTAAAATACTCTCTAACAGTCAAGCCTTCTCTGAAATTCGAAATAATAGGAGTTTCAATAATTTCACCGGAAGGTTTTGTCATAAGACCTCTCATACCAGCTAGCTGTTTAATCTGAGCAGCAGAACCTCTAGCACCTGAAATAGCCATCATATGAATTGAATTCAATTTTTGGACATTATTCTTATTCTCTCCAGAAGGTTTTGCTATATCTTCCATCATATCACCAGCAACCTTATCAGTACAAGCAGACCAAGCATCAACTACTTTGTTGAATTTTTCTCCAAAAGTGATCAAACCTTCAGAATATTGCTGTTCAAAAGCTTTTACCAAAGATGATGCTTCTTTTATATGTTTTCCTTTTGAAGTTGGTATTACCATATCATCCATACCAAAGGAAATACCAGATTTACAGGCATATTTAAATCCTAATTGCATTAAATGATCTGAAAATATTACTGTAGCTTTTTGACCGCAATAACGATAAATAGAATCAATAGAATTAGAAATTGCTTTTTTTGTCATTTGCTTATTTACTAATTTGAAATCAATATTCAAATCATCTTTAGGCAATAACTCTCCAAGAATCAATCTACCAGGCGTTGTATCAATTAAAGTCTCAACATACTTCCCTTCTAAATTGATAATTTTCATACGAAATTTAATCTTAGAATGCAAAGTCACTACTTTTTCATGCAGAGCAAATTCAACTTCAGACATATTAGCAAAGATCATCCCTTCACCAGGCTCCTTTAAAAGCTCAAGTGTAAGATAGTATAAACCAAGTACAACATCCTTATCTGCAGAAATAATAGGCTTACCATTAGCAGGGCTCAGTATATTATTTGTAGACATCATAAGTACTCTAGCTTCAAGCTGAGCTTCTATGGATAAAGGAATATGCACAGCCATCTGATCACCATCAAAATCAGCATTAAAAGCAGCGCAAACAAGTGGGTGTAACTGAATAGCCTTACCTTCAATAAGCAAAGGTTCAAAAGCTTGAATTCCAAGTCTATGCAGAGTTGGCGCCCTGTTTAGAAGAACCGGGTGCTCACGTATTACTTCCTCTAAAATATCCCAAACCTCTACTCTTTCAGCTTCTACAATTTTTTTAGCTGCTTTAATAGTTGTTGCTATTCCATAAAGCTCGAGTTTGGAGTAAATGAAAGGTTTAAATAATTCAAGTGCCATTTTTTTTGGCAAGCCACATTGGTGCAATTTTAATTCAGGACCAACCACAATCACAGAACGACCTGAATAGTCAACTCTCTTACCAAGTAAGTTTTGTCTAAAACGACCTTGTTTACCTTTTAGCATATCGCTCAAAGATTTCAACGGACGTTTATTTGGGTTTTTAATAACTTTACCACGACGACCATTATCAAATAAAGCATCGACAGATTCTTGCAACATTCTCTTTTCATTGCGAATAATAATGTCTGGTGCTTTTAACTCAAGCAATCTACGTAAACGATTATTTCTATTAATAACTCTTCTATATAATTCATTCAAATCTGATGTAGCAAACCTTCCTCCATCAAGCATCACAAGAGGTCTAATTTCAGGAGGGATTACAGGTAATACATTAATTATCATCCATTCTGGCTTGTTACCAGACATAAGAAAATCTTCAACAAGCTTTAAACGTTTAATTATTTTTTTCTTTTTAGTTTCAGAGTTAGTTTCGTGAAACTCTGTTTTTAACTTTATACTTAACTCCTCTAAATCAAGTTCTGCAAGAAGACGTTGTACTACTTCTGCACCTATCAAGGCAACAAAACTATCTTCTCCATACTCATCTTGTGCCTTAATGTAAGCATCATCAGTTAATAAATCACCTTTTTGCAATGGCGACATACCAGGTTCAATAACTACATAATTTTCAAAATACAGAATTTTTTCTAAATCCTTCATAGCAATATCAAGCAAAGTACTTATTCTAGATGGAAGAGATTTTAAAAACCATATATGAGCAACAGGAGCTGCAAGCTCCACATGACCCATTCTTTCTCTTCTTACCCTTGAAGTAGTAACCTCAACACCACATTTTTCACAAGTAATACCTTTATATTTCATGCGTTTATATTTGCCACATAAACATTCATAATCCTTTACAGGACCAAAAATTCTAGCACAAAACAACCCTTCTTTTTCAGGTTTAAAAGTACGATAATTAATTGTTTCAGGCTTAGTAACTTCTCCAAAAGACCAAGATCTTATCTGTTCTGGACTTGCAATATTTATTTTGATCTGATCAAATTGCTGAGTGCTACTCAATTGACCATAAAAATTAACTTTCGTTGACATAATAGTTTTTCCTCAAACTTAAAATCTTGCGATCTTGCTTTTAAAATTAAGTAACACTAGTAATCACAGCAAGAATCATGAAAAATACATTCTTACCGTGAAGCTAAAATTATTCTGAACTTTCTTCTAGTAATTGTACATTCAAACAAAGAGATCTAAATTCTTTAATCATAACATTAAATGACTCTGGTATACCTGATTCAAAATTAGTATCACCTTTAACAATAGTTTCGTAAATTTTGATTCTTCCTGCAACATCATCAGATTTAACTGTTAACATCTCTTGCAGAGTATAAGCTGCTCCATAAGCTTGCAAAGCCCAACATTCCATTTCACCGAATCTCTGACCACCAAAGTGAGATTTACCACCAAGAGGTTGTTGCGTCACTAAGCTATAAGGTCCTATAGAACGAGCATGTATTTTATCATCAACAAGATGGTGTAATTTTAAAATATATTTATAACCAACTGTTACATCACGATCAAAATATTCACCTGTTCTACCATCAATTAGCTTAACCTGACCAGAAGGATCTTGATCTGCCAATTCTAACATCTCCTTAACATTCTCAACCTTAGCTCCATCAAATACAGGGGTCGCAAAATAAACTCCTTCTTTTATTTTGTTACAAAAATCAACAAATTCTTCTTTCGTTAGTTTTTTGATCATAGATGTAACATCACTATCACCATAAATTTTATAAACAAAATCTTTAATCGCATCAATTTCCAATTCGTTTTTGTTGTAATCATTTAGCATATTACCAACTTTGTAACCCAAATTCTTTGCAGCCCATCCTAAATGGGTTTCTAAAATCTGACCAACATTCATTCTAGAAGGTAGACCAAGTGGATTTAATACAACATCAACAACAGTACCATCTTCAAGGAAAGGCATATCTTCTTCTGGCATAATACGTGATATAACACCTTTATTACCATGACGACCAGCCATTTTATCACCAGGTTGCAGTTTGTGTTTTGTAGCAATAAACACTTTTACCACTTTTAAAGCTCCTTGAGGCAAATCATCCCCACTTTGAACTTTTTCAATTTTACTAGTAAAACGTTTATTTAATGCATCTTTCTTTTCATCATATTGAGTTTTAATCTGCTCAATTTCACTCATCACGACATTATCTTCAACAATCAACTGCCAATACTGCCCCTTAGACAAACTAGATAATAAAACTTTATCAATTGTAACACCAACTTTAACTGTTTTAGGTCCAGAAAGAACTTTTTGACCTTCTAAAATACTCTGCAAACGCATAAAGACAAAATGATCAATAATAGCTACTTCATCATCCCTATCTTTCGCTAATTTTTCAATTTGTTGTTTTTCAATCGTGATGGCTCTTTCATCTTTCTCCACACCTCTACGTGAAAGAACTCTAACCTCAACAACAGTACCAGAAACCCCAGGAGGAACATATAATGAAGAGTCCCTAACATCAGATGCTTTCTCACCAAAAATAGCTCTAAGCAATTTTTCTTCAGGAGTCATTGGAGATTCACTTTTCGGAGTCACTTTACCAACGAGAATATCACCAGATTTCACCTCGGCTCCAACATGAACAATACCAACCTCATCCAAGTTACGCAGATTTTCTTCTCCTACATTTGGCATATCTCTGGTAATTTCCTCAGGACCAAGCCTTGTATCTCTAGCTACAACCTCAAATTCTTCAATATGAACAGATGTAAAAACATCATCCTTTACTATACGCTCAGAAATTAAGATAGAATCTTCGAAGTTGTATCCACTCCACGAAAGAAAAGCAACTAGTACATTTCTACCAAGAGCAATCTCTCCATTGTCAATAGCTGGACCATCAGCAATCACATCACCACGTTTTACCTGATCACCAACATTAACAAGAGGTTTTTGATTAATACAAGTATTATGATTTGATTTCCGAAACTTAAGTAATGAATATATATCTACCTCTGGAGCACCATTTTTCTTACGTTCTAATGTTCTAATTACTATACGAGTAGCATCAACTTGCTCAACAATACCATCATTCAATGCCACAACCGCTGCACCAGAATCTTCAGCCACAACCCCTTCAATCCCAGTCCCTACAAGGGGAGCATCTGTTTTTATCAATGGAACTGCTTGGCGTTGCATATTCGAACCCATAAGAGCTCGGTTTGCATCATCATTTTCTAAAAATGGAATTAAAGACGCAGCAACCGAAACCACCTGCATAGGTGTTACATCTATAAAATCAACCTGAGCAAGTGGAACAGTTACAAAGTTCCCTGACTCAACACGGCAATTAACAAGTTCAGACTTAATCCTACCATCTGCTTGAATTTGCATGTCAGCTTGAGCAATTTTGTACTTCCCTTCTTCGATAGCAGAAAGATACACAACCTCATCAGTTACAAAACCCTCTTTAACTCTTCTATATGGACTTTCTATAAAACCATGCCTATTAATTCTAGCATAAGTAGCCATAGAATTAATCAAACCAATGTTTTGACCCTCTGGAGTCTCAATAGGACAAATACGACCATAATGAGTAGGATGAACATCACGAACTTCAAAACCAACACGATCACGACTAACTCCACCAGGTCCAAGAGCTGACAACCTTCTTTTATGAGTTATCTCTGACAATGGATTAGTTTGATCCATAAATTGAGAAAGTTGCGAAGTGCTAAAAAACTCCTTAACAACAGAAACCAAAACCTTGGAATTAACTAAATCATGTGGTACAACCGCATCAATATCAACTACCGACATTCTCTCTAATATAGCCTTTTCCATCCTGACCAAACCAATTCTAAATTGATTCTCTATCAGTTCTCCAACAGACCTAACTCTTCTATTGCCTAAATGATCTATATCATCTATAGAACCTTTCCCATCCTTAAGATCTAACAACATTTGTACAATAGTTTTGATATCATCTTTAGTTAAACAAGTATTCTCTTCCTTTATATCCAGATTGAGTCTAGCATTCATTTTAATTCTACCGACTTCAGAAAGATCGTATCTATCGCCGTCAAAAAATAAACTATTAAACAAAACCGCTCCTGCGTCAACAGTAGATGGTTCACCTGGTCTCAACACCCTAAATATATCCATTAAAGCAGAATTTTCATCTTGATTCTTATCAGAAAACAAAGTGTTTCTTATATAAGCATCACCTTGATTAGGAACTTTCAAAATAGAAAAATTCTTGATACCAGCACTATTGATTGCAGCTAAAATATCTTCTGTTACTTGCAATCCAATTTTTGCTAATACTTCTCCACTTGATGTATCAAGCACATCATTACCTAAATAAGTACCAAGCAAATTACTATGAGGTACAACAACTTTTTTCAACCCAGCTTCTGCAAATTTTCTAGCAAGCCTTGGTGTCATTTTTTGACCAGCTTCAAGAACTACTTCATTATTTTCTGCATTTATAAGATCATAATTCAATGTTTGAAGAGTTATTGTTTCTGGATGAAAATCTGTTACCCAATTTTTCTTTTTTAATTCATAATCTATAGTTGAATAATAAGTAGTTAAGATTTCAGAAGAAGACATACCAAGAGCCATAAGCAAAGTAGTTACTGGCAATTTTCTTTTTCTATCAATTCTAAAAAAGACAGTATCCTTTGCGTCAAATTCAAAATCTAGCCAAGAACCTCTATAAGGAATGATACGAGCAGAATACAAAAATTTTCCAGAAGAATGAGTTTTACCGTCGTCATGATAGAAGAAGACACCAGGCGATCTGTGCATTTGAGACACTACCACCCTCTCAGTACCATTAATAACAAAAGTCCCATTATGAGTCATCAAAGGAATTTCTCCCATGTACACTTCTTGCTCTTTAATGCCTTTTATCTCTCTAGCCCCCGTTAGCTCATCCACCTCCCAAACACTTAAACGAAGAGTAACCTTAAGCGGAGCAACAAAACTAAGTCCTCTTTGTAAACATTCCTCAACATCATATTTTGGAGCATCAAAATTATATTTTACAAAGTCTAAACTTGCTGTATTCGACTGATCTTTTATTGGAAAAATTGAACATAAAACAGACTGCAACCCTTTGTTTTTTTTGCTAGATTCAGCAATTCCAAGCTGCAAAAAACTATCTTCATAAGATTTTTTTTGTATTTCAATCAAATTAGGTATCGAAGCAACTAATTTGATTTTACCGAAGTTTTTTCTAAAACGCTTACTTGTTTGTAAGGATTGCGCCATATGATCTCCAGATATTTATATAATTTTTGTGTATTTCTATTAATTAATAAATTGCATTATTTAAATAATTAATAATCTTCTTACGTACAAAGCTATATTTATTTAAAAAGCTATTTAACTAAAGATAATTATAAATTAAAGATAATTATAAATTCAGTAGTTAAACAAGCAGTTAATCTAAATTAGCCACTAACCTTTATTTTTATCAACAACAAAATTTAAATCACTTAAATTTATCTTTAATTAACTTGCTAAATTTAAAAATATTACAAATATAAATAAAGAACTCTAGTGACTTAACGAATATTTCAGAATAGTTAATAGCTATATCTAAAATATTCGTTTAAAATTTCACCTACATTTTAATAAACAAGTACACTAAAAAAAACAACATACTTGTTTATCATATTTTAAGTCAAAAAATCTTTAATCAATTAGTTGCTATCACTTCATTTCTATTTTAGCACCAGCTGCTTCAAGCTTAATTTTGATATCCTCAGCTTCTGCTTTTGAAACAGCTTGCTTAACAGGAGATGGGGCAGCATCAACTAAATCTTTAGCTTCTTTCAAGCCAAGATTAGTAATCGCCCTAACGATTTTTATTACCTCAATTTTCTTTTCTCCAGAACTTACTAAAATTACATCAAAGTCAGTTTTTTCAGCAACTGCCTCAGCTGCTGCTGCAGGAGCAGCAGCAGCTGCAGGAGCAGCTGCTGAAACCCCCCATTTTTCTTCCAAAAGTTTAGAAAGTTCAGCAGCTTCCATTACCGTAAGAGCAGAAAGTTCTTCTACTATTTTTGTTATATTAGTCATAATAAATTACCTCTTTTGACTTTGTAAATTAAAATTAATTATTTTTTTCCGCATGAGCACGAATTACTCTAGCTAAAGAACCAGCAGGAGCTTGGACAATTCTTACCAAATTTGCAGCCGGTGCTTGAAGAATACCAACAATCTTCCCTCTAAGCTGATCAAGCGATGGCAGTTTAGCTAACTGCTGCACTTCACTAACACTTAGAATTTTATCATTCACTATACCACCAATAACTTTTAAATTATCATTAGCTTTAGCAAATTCAACCACTCCTTTCGCAGCAGCCACTGGATCTTTAGAATAAGCTATAGCCGTTGGACCAGAAAAAATCTCTGGATTATGCTCTAGCTTAGCATTAGTAGCTGCTATTCTTGACAGTGTATTTTTTATTATTTTAAAAGACGCGCCATTTTCTCTGAGAGCCTTACGCAAATTTGTAATTTGCGAAACCGTAAGGCCATGATAGTGAGTAACAATTACAGAACTAGAGTCTTTATAAATTTGCTCTAACTCCGAAACAAAAGTCTTTTTTTCTGATCTTAACACCTTATATTCTCCAAAAATTTCTACTGTGACAATGTTGATAAATCAACCTTAAGAGACGGACCCATAGTAGAAGATAAATGAATCCTCTTTAAATAAACTCCTTTTGCCCCAGCTGGTTTCGCCTTAACAACAGAATCTATAAAAACTTTAGCATTTTTAAGCAAATCTTCTGCTGCAAAAGATATTTTACCTATTCCAGCATGAATGATCCCACCTTTCTCAACTCTATACTCTACTTGACCGCTTTTTGCGTTTTTTACGGCTGTCGCAACATCTTGCGTTACAGTACCAAGTTTTGGGTTTGGCATCAACCCTTTAGGACCAAGAACTCTAGCTACTTGACCAACAACACCCATCATGTCAGGCGTTGCGATACAAATATCAAAATCTATCTTACCCGCTTTTATATTATCGATAATCTCAACTGATCCAGCAATGTCAGCTCCAGCAACTTTCGCCTCTGCAACTTTATCCTCTTTACAAATAACAGCAACTCTTACATCTTTGCCGGTGCCAGCAGGCAAAGAAACCATACCTCTTACCATCTGATCTGAATGCCTTGGATCAACACCAAGATTAATGGATATATCTAAAGTCTCATCAAATTTAACAAAACAAGAAGACTTAGCAAGAGATATCGCTTCCTGCAAGGCGTACTGCTTTGTTTTATCAATTGATTTTTTTGCATCAGTTATTTTTTTGCCCATAAGATTTTTTCTCAGCCCTTAATTATAATCATATTTAGTTTTTTATTACTTCAATACCCATAGATTCCGCTGTTCCTGCTATAATTTTTGCAGCAGCAGCAATATCATTTGCGTTCAAGTCCTGCATTTTAATCCTAGCAATCTCTTCACAATCAGCCATAGTAACCGTACCAACCAAGGCATTTTTTTTTGTAGCTGAAGAACCTTTTGTTATCTTTGCAAATTTCTTTAAAAAGAAAGAAGCTGGAGGAGTTTTTGTAATAAAATCAAAACTCTTATCAGCATATACTGTTATAACCACAGGCAAAGGAGTGCCAGGCTCCATAGAGCTAGTCGCAGCATTAAAAGCTTTACAAAATTCCATAATATTAACACCTTTTTGACCAAGAGCTGGACCAATAGGAGGAGCTGGATTTGCTTTGCCAGCAGGTACTGTTAATTTAATGTAACCATTTATTTTCTTCGCCATTTTATCACCACCTTAAAACTTGTATCTTTAATTATTATTACGCAATTTTTATATACTTAATATGCAGATTACTCTATTTTTAACATATTAAAATATCAACTCACTATTAAAATATCAACTCACTGACCTTTTTTTACTTGGTTGAAACCAAGCTCTATAGGTGTTGCTTTACCAAAAATAGAAACAGATATTTTTAATCTCTGTGTTTCAACATCAATTTCTTCGACAAAACCTGAAAAACTATCAAAAGGACCATCTATAACCTGAATTTTATCACCAACATTATACAAACTAGAAGATGTAGCATTTTTAGTCTCTGATTCTAATTGTTTAAATATTCTCTGAACCTCATCTTCACTCATAGGATTAGGAGTTGTTTTAGTTCCTAAAAAACCCGTTATCTTTGGAACACTTTTTACCAAATGCCAAGATTCATCTGTCATTTTCATTTTTATAAGAACATAACCAGGCATAAATTTCTTTTCGGTTACAACTCTCTTTCCTCTTTTTATTTCAGGAACCTCTATTATCGGCACAACTATATCCTCAAATTGCTCAGACATATTCTTCTTTGCAATCTGATCTTCTATCATCCGTTTCACACTCTTTTCAGAACCAGAAACTGTATGCAGTATATACCACTTGGCAACCATATTATTTTACTTCTATTAATTCCTGCTTTACTTTCCAATATTCAACAAAAATCTTACTAGATTGTGAATACCATAATCTAAAATCAAACTCACAAAACTAAACAAAAAAACAGCAATAATCACAACTAATACTGATGTAACCAACTCTTTTCTCTCTGGCCAAACAACTTTTTTTGCTTCTTGACGGACCTGATCAAAAAATTTATATATTTTTGTTTGTTTCATCACTTTTTTAATATTTACCTTATTCTTATTTGGCAGGAGCGACAGGAATCGAACCCGCAACCTTCGGTTTTGGAGACCGACGCTCTACCAATTGAGCTACACTCCTATCACAGTTATTCTAGCAAATCAACATATTTCATTACTAAAAAAAGCACTAACCCAGCTTAAAAATTTACTTTAAGCATAAAACAGGTTTATTATTATTTTTTACCCTGTTGTTTTAGTAAAATATTTTCTACCACATGCTGCGGCACTTGAGCATAATTATCCAAATCCATTGAAAAGCTAGCCCTACCTTGAGACTGAGATCTCAAAGTATTCACGTAACCAAACATCTCTGCAAGAGGAACATTAGCCGTAATAACTTTAGCATTACCTCTATTATCCATACTAACAACCTGACCTCTTCTAGAATTCAAGTCCCCAATAATATCACCCATATAATCTTCCGGTGTTACTACTTCAACTTTCATAATTGGCTCAAGCAATTTAGGACCAGCCATAGGCATACCTTCTCTAAAAGCCGCTTTAGCAGCAATTTCAAAGGCAAGAACACTAGAATCTACATCATGATAAGAACCATCAAGCAAAGTAGCTTTAAAATTAATCATAGGATAACCAGCAACAACACCAGAGTTTTTAATAGCCATCAAACCCTTTTCTACACCCGGTATATATTCTTTTGGAATTGAACCACCAACAATTTTACTTTCAAAAACAAAACCTTCTCCAAGAGATGTCGGCTCAAACAAAATCGTAACTTTAGCAAACTGACCAGCACCGCCGGACTGTTTTTTATGCGTGTAGTTTACTTCATAAGATTTAGTAATAGTCTCGCAATAAGCCACCTCTGGAGCACCAACATTCGCCTCCACCTTGAACTCTCTTTTCATACGATCAACAAGAATTTCAAGATGAAGCTCACCCATTCCACTTATGTTAGTTCTACCACCTTCATCAGTAGAAACCCTAAAAGAAGGATCTTCAGCCGCTAATTTTTGCAATGCAAATGACATTCTTTCTTGATCCGCAGTAGACTTCGGTTCAACAGCAAGCTGTATAACCGGCTCTGGAAAATCCATTCTTTCCAAAATTACGTTACCATCAAGAGAACATAGAGTGTCTCCAGTAGTAGTGTTTTTTAAACCAGCAATAGCAACAATATCACCAGCCACAGCTTCCTTTATATCTTCACGATTATTTGCATGCATTAATAGCATACGCCCCACTCTTTCTTTCTCTCCTTTCACCGTATTAAGAACAGTACTACCAGCAGATAACTTACCAGAATAAATTCTTATAAAAGTTAAAGAACCAACAAACGGGTCATTCATAATTTTAAATGCAAGAGCAGCAAAAGAACCCTCAACAATATTTTTTATACTTTTCTCTTCACCAGTTTTAGCATCAATAGCTTTAGTATCTGGAATATCAAGAGGAGAAGGTAAATAATCAACAACCGCATCAAGCAATGGCTGAACACCTTTATTCTTAAAAGCTGAACCACAAATAACTGGCACAAATTTACTAGAAACAGTACCTTTTCTTATACAAGCCTTAATTTCACTTTCTGAAATTTCAACACCATCTAGATACTTCTCCATTATTGAGTCATCAAGTTCTGCAATAATATCAAGCATTTTAGCTCTATATTCCGCAGCTTGAGTTTTTAAACCCTCAGGAATCTCTCCATATACATATTCAGCACCAACAGAGCTATCTTTCCAAATAATTGACTGCATTTTAACAAGATCAACAACACCAGAAAAAGTCTCTTCATTACCTATAGGCAACTGCAACACCAAAGGCAAAGCACCTAACCTATCTTTTATCATTCCAACACATCTAAAGAAATCAGCACCCATTCTGTCAAGCTTATTAACAAAACACATTCTTGGCACAAAATATTTATCCGCTTGACGCCAAACAGTCTCCGATTGAGGCTCAACACCCGCAACACCATCAAACACAGTAACAGCACCATCAAGAACCCTGAGTGACCTTTCTACCTCAATAGTAAAATCAACGTGACCAGGCGTATCTATAATATTAATTCTTTTCCCACTCCAAAAACAAGTAGTAGCAGCAGAAGTAATAGTAATCCCCCTTTCCTGCTCCTGCTCCATCCAATCCATGGTTGCACCACCATCATGAACCTCACCTATATTATGAGATTTACCAGTATAGTACAAAATACGTTCTGTAGTAGTCGTTTTACCAGCATCAATATGAGCGCATATACCAATATTACGAACTTCAGATAAATTATGCTTAGACATATTACATTACCTCTGAGAAGTTCTTTGAGCAAAATGCGCAAAAGCCTTATTAGACTCAGCCATTTTATGAGTGTCTTCCCTCTTTTTGATTGCTACACCACGATTATTAGCAGCATCAAACAACTCTTCAGCCAATTTCTCAATCATGCTACGACCAGAACGTTTCAAAGCAGCGCTAATAATCCATCTTGTTGCAAGAGCATAACCTCTTCTTTCATCCACAGGAGAAGGAACTTGATAATTTGCACCACCAACCCTAACAGAAGTAACCTCAACAAAAGGCTTTACATTATTCACCCCATCAGAAAAAGTCTTAAAAGGATCAGAACTATGTTTTTTCTCAACTCTATCCAAAGCACCATAAACAATTTTTTCTGCTATAGCCTTTTTACCATCTTTCATAATATTGTTAATGAATCTTGATAATAATAAACTATTATATTTAGTATCCGGCTTTATTACCTTTTTTACTGCTGCATGACGACGCGACATTTTATACCTTAACTCTATATTAAATTCAAAACCTTATTTACCTTTTGAAGAAGTACCATAACGGGAACGACCCTGCTTACGACCCTTCACACCTTGCGTATCAAGCGCACCACGAACTATATGATACTTAACACCCGGAAGATCAGGAACTCTACCACCCCTAACCAAAACAGCGGAGTGCTCTTGAAGATTATGCCCCTCACCAGGAATGTAAGCATTTACATATTCTCCATTACTCAAACGAACTCTAGCCATTTTACGAAGAGCAGAGTTTGGTTTTTTAGGAGTAACCGTTTTTACAATCACACAAACCCCTTTTAAAAAAGGATTACCTTTTAAAGCCGGAGATTTGGTTTTTTTAATTTTTGGCTGTCTACCTTTTCTAACAAGCTGATTATTTGTTGGCATCTTAATAAATACACTATAATTTAAGGTTACAAAGAAAACATTAACAGACAATTTAAAGCCTGATAACACTTTAATTAATCAAAATTTTCGTGAACTATACCCAACTTTTTAATCAATAGCAAGGGTTTTATATAAACAAATAATAGATAATTAAAGTTTTATTTTACACATATCATAAAGAGGGGTAATATGAGTTGGTAGTTCAGTAACTATTTTATGATAATCAATATTATGATTCATATTAGTCAAATAAATCATCTTTGGCTTATATTTTTTATCCCACTCTAAAATCTTCTCAAGACCAGCATGAGCAAAATTAGATTTATAATCCATGCAATCAACCACCCAAGCATCTATATCGTATAAATATTTATCAGCAACAGTTGAAAATTCACGAACATCACAAGAATAAACGAAACCATCAACTCTTATACCAAGACTCTCTACTGCCCCATGCATTTGAGGAAAAGTTTGCAATTTTATATTCTTAATTTTGATTTCCTCAAAGGAATTAATTATATTCATATTTAGTCTTCCACTATTAAAAAGATAAGCGTATCGATCTAAAATGGAAGGAGCAATAGAGTCTAAAACAAAAATATCTAATGGTTTTCCGCGAACATAAAAAAACACTCTTAATTCATCAATTCCACTTACATGATCAGCATGATCATGAGTTAAAATCGCTCCATCTAAATCAAGAATATCAGCCTTTATCAATTGTTCTTTGATATTAAAACCAAAATCTACCAAGACTTTGGTTTTATTCTGATTAATTATTATTGAAGATCGAAGTCTTTTATTATATGGTGAATTCGATTTGCAAACTAAACATTTACAACTAACAACAGGAACTCCTAAAGAGGAGCCGCAACCTAAAATATCAACTTCCAACATTTTATCTTCGCTCTAAATAAAAAGGACTTATGTATAACGTTATTTACGATTTTTTTGGTTTTAACAAAATAATATTCGTTTTTATTAATAAAATTACTAACTTCGGCGCAATTCCCAATATAGTTAAAATAGTTTCGCAACTATTCTTTATTGGAAATTTTGCTGTTTATTATTTTATAATATGCTTATTTTGTTATTTCAAACTAAAAAAACTACCAAGCCCAGAAATAAATTTTTGGCCCATTTATAACAATTTAGTAAAAGCTGGTACATGCTATGCATTATTTGGCTTTATTTATGCATTTTTGAAGTTCGTTATTAATTTACCACGACCATTTTGCTCTTTATCTTCTACAGAATTCATCACCATTATTGATACAACAAATGAACGTTGTTTATCTTCTTTCCCTAGCGCCCATACTGGTCTTGCTATTATAATTGCTTACTACCTGTATCCACATCTTAAAAAATACCAACAGATATTAATTCTTCTATTAATACCAGCTGTAGCGATTTCTAGAATGACACTTGCAATGCACTATCCAGCTGATATAATTTATAGCGCAATTATATCCGCTATTATTATTTTATTGAGCAATAAAATTGTTGATTTATCACAAAATCAGATCGTGCAACCATTAGGATATTTTATTTTAAAAAAGATTTTTTTACAAAAACTATAATATATTCAACCTCAAATTATTAGCTAAAACTTTCTGCTTTTGCATTGCGCCATAAATCAGCATAAATACCTTTAGCGTTAGAATCTAAAAATTCTCCTGTTTTAGCTCTAGGATAAATCTGATCAAAGCTTTTACTGATTCCTATATCTGTGTATTTTCTAACATGTGATGCATCAAGCTCTTCAGGGTCGCTCAGCCCAAGTGCCCCAACTATTTCTAAAAAATCAGACAATATTCGGCGATGAAAATTACCAACTCGCACTGATTTATCTGGCACATCCAATGATTGCCACCTATGTTTATTTTGGGTTGCAATGCCAGTTGGGCATCTATCTGTATTACATTGCAAAGATTGTATACAACCAAGGGCAAACATCATGGCTCTTGCAGAGTTACAACTATCGGCTCCAAGAGATATTTTTGTTAACATATCATAGCCAGTAGCTATTTTTCCACTAGCAATTAGACGCATTTTATCTCGCAAACCAACCCCAACTAAACAATTATGAACAAAACTAATTGCTTCGTTAATAGGAGTACCAACTCTGTCAGCAAAATTAAGAGGAGCCGCTCCTGTACCTCCTTCAGAGCCGTCGATCGTTATAAAGTCAGGATTTACACCTGTTAATATCATAGCCTTACACAAAGCCATGAATTCGCTATGACGACCTACACATAATTTTATGCCAACAGGTTTTCCATCAGATAATTTTTTTAACAAAGCAATAAATTCAAGCAATCCTATAGGGGTTGAAAACTCTGGATGCATAGGAGGTGATATTGCATCAACTCCAGCCTCGAGCATACGAATTTTTGCAATTTCTTCTGTTACTTTCACCCCTGGCAAAATTCCACCATGGGCAGGCTTGGCACCTTGTGATAATTTTAACTCTATCATTTTGACAACATCGATATTAGCATTTTGTGCAAAAGCATCTGGATCAAATCTACCATTTTTATAACGACAACCAAAATAACCAGTACCAATTTGCCAAATAATATCTCCGCCATTTTCAAGATGATAAGGACTAAGCCCCCCTTCCCCTGTATTATGGGCAAAATTACCTATTTTTGCTCCTTTATTTAAAGCTCTAATAGCATTAGGACTAATTGCTCCAAAACTCATTGCGGAAATATTCAGCCTTGATGCATTATAAGGTTTAACACAATCAACACCTCCGAATACAACCCTATTCTTATCATCAGTTACATGTTTAGGCAAAAGAGAATGATAAGAAAATTCATAACCAATGGAGGTGACATCATTTTTAGTACCAAAAGGCACTGTTTCTGTTTCCCCTTTAGCTTTTTGATAAACAAGAGACCTTACTTCTCGACTAAAAGGCATACCATCTTTGTCGGATTCAATAAAATATTGACGAATCTCTGGTCTTATAGACTCAAGCATATATCTGAAATGACCAATTACTGGATAATTACGTAAAACACTATGCTTAACTGATAAAATATCTTTTAGCCCAAGTAAAATATAGGGAACTAAAATATACAAAATATATAATGCAGATTCTGAAAATTGGTAAGCAATAAGTGTAAAAATTACACCACATACCGAGATTAAATAATATAACCAGCGCATAATAGTTCTTATAAAAGCTTAAATTTTAATCTTTATTAAAAGAATTATAATTTAAACTTCGATAAAAACTATTTTTATGCATTAATTAAATTAATTTTTATAATCAATTATGTTGTTAATGACATATTTATTGCATTAGATCTTAAGCATCTGGATCATCTGGACCTCGATCACCCATTACAGCAGAAGCATCTTCTAAGCCATCAGCATGTAAAACATCACCACCACTAGCCGATGCTAATAGCAAAGGATCATGACTCTCAGCACCTACACTCGCAACCAAAGACCATAATTCACTAAATCCATCTACTTTATGAATTGTTATAGATGAAGATGTGACTTTATCTTTGTGAGTATGAATTTGATCGAAAATAATTAATACATTGCCAGTTGATTTATCTAAATATTTTTGCGTAGCAATTAAAGATTGATCTTCAGCAGCAAGTTTTAATTTTATTACTCCTTTATAAGTTTTTATTCCAGAAATACCTTTGCTATCAGATTTAATAAATTTACAGTTTGACAATTTGTTACTAAACTTAACAAGAATACTAGGGTCTAACTGATCTTTTAAAGCTGGAGCAATAGATACGTACACTGCACTTTTTAGATCTGATTTCACCTGATATACACCATCAGGAACATCAGAAACTTTCTTTTGTTGCAATGATGAGTCACATAATTGTTTCTTCAAGGTAAAAAATTGATGTAACAATGCAGGTTGAGGAGCAAAGACTTCGGATGCTACATCAGATGATATTGCTAAATCCAAAATACTATGCACAGCATAATGTTTTACCTCTGGATGTTCTTCAATATAAGAGTGTATTTTACCCAAGCTCTCCCCTAAAGAATCATTCAAAAACTCTAGTAATAATACATCAAATTCATTTTCTATATTTCGGCTATCTTGTCTACCTTGGCTTAAAAAGGCAGGAACTGATTTTTTAAAATCAATATATTGCGATACCAGTTCTGGAATCTCACTTGCAGCAAGATTAGCAGAAACAACTCCACCGCCCTTTGAGTCTGAAACAGCAGCACCACCTTGTTCTGAATGATCAGGTGATTTTGCTTCAGCCCCACCTAAACAACCCAACATTCTTTGCAAGTAAGCTTGCTCTATTATACGACAATATTCATCATTTACTTCAGAAGAAACTTCACTAGAACCCATAGTAGGTACACAACGCACATTCCCTGGAAAATCAGAAAGCTCCTCTTTAATATATTTTTGGTAACGATCCATTGCTTGTAAAGGATCAGCCCCCTCACGTACAAGATATTTAACAAATTCTATATCCCCAGAACCTAAAGATACAGAAAATGGAGTACGAAATGTCTTCAATCCCTCTAAATTAACTACTTCGACTAATTGATTAATATCAGCTCCGTATCTAAGCAATAACTTTACATCTTCAAGATTACCTTTGTTACAATGGTGCAATAATACTGACATACTATGCATTTTAACAAAATCAAGTCTCTTTAAATCTGAATCTGGATGCAGACCTTGAGATCTCAAAAAATCAAAATATTGAGACTTTAACTCAATAGTTGGCAAAGATGTGGAAATATTTATAGCGCTACAAACTGAACCATCTGTTGACAATCCAGTGAAAGATTTTAAATCTATATCAAGTGTATCAACTAGTTGTTCAAGATATTTTATATCGTGAAGATTAAAAACTCTAACAAATACAGAGTCTGATAATTTTTTTAACTCTGGAGCACTAAGAATTGCTTTAGACCTATCAAATTCAAACTTTAAAGCTTTTAAGAATTTTTTTGAAGCAAGAGACAAACAATAATCCCGTTGCATTCCATAAATATCACCTTCACCTCTTAGACTAAAGAATTCTGATATCAACATTATCTTTTTTTCTATATCATTCTTTTGTTGCGGAGTAGTATGCTCAGTCTCAAGTAATTTTATTCTTTCTTGATATATCAAATTGCTCATTTCCCAAATATCATCATCTTTCAACCATTTTTCAAAAGCAAAAGTTGCTAAAGCTCCTATATCTTCCCTTAACATCTCTATTCTACCTTGCTTCAATATTGCAATGTAATTTTTAGCAATAGTTTTTAATAATTTAACTTCTTCTGTCCCAACCTCAGATTGTTTAATAGTTGCTTTTTTAGATATCTCTCTAGTTTTTACTAGAAAATCTTCATCGCTTATTGATTCTCTTAATCTGGTCGCAAATAACTCCTTTAACTCATCAAATAAGCTCATTTGTTTTTTTTTAGACATAAGGTTAATTTTTTAATGTTATATTATTACTAAATTTAGTACATAACACAGATGTGATAGTTTTGCAACTAACTTAATTAAATTTATTATCTTTAGGAAATCCAACTGGCGGAATTTTACCAAGACTGCCACGCTTAGCTCGCCAAGACATTATTTGAGTTTCAAGACGAGTTTTATTACCTAAAGACCAAGAAAGACCAGATTCGGAATCAAATATTTTCATATCACTAAGCTTAGCATCTCGATATTTCTGCAAAGTTACCCCCTGCCCCCTTTTCATTTCCGGCACTTCATCAAGACCAAAAACCAATAATTTTCTGTTTGTACCAATAACTGCAACCATATTACCAAGAGCAATGGGGTTACATAAGATACATTGATTGCCATCACTTATTTGCATAATTTGCTTTCCACTTTTAGTGCTAGCAATAACATCATCTGAATTTACTATAAAACCTTTACCATTACTTGCAGCCAAAAATATTTTTTGTCCTATTTTACGAGGAAAAATATTTACAATCTCATGATTATCTATTTCAATGATTAATTTTATCGACTCTCCCTGCCCCTTACCTTTAGATAAATTATCGGCAAGTAAAGTAAAAAATTTGCCATTACTTGCACATATTATTATATTATCAGTGGTATAAGTCTCTAAATTAAATAGCTCGCCATCCCCTTCTTTATATTTAACATGACCAAGATCAAGATTATGACCTTTCATTGAACGAATCCAACCCATTTTCGAACATATAATAGTAATAGCTTCTTTCTCTATAAAGGCTGATATATCTATTATTTGAGGGGATCCTTCCATCTCTTCAAAAGTTGTTTTACGTGCGCCAAGGCTAGTATTCAAACCAAACCTCTTTTGTAAATTTTTTATTTCATTTTTAATTAATAACCATAATTTCTTAGGGTTATCTAGAATTTCAGTATATTCAGCATGTTTTTTGGTAAGATCATTATGTTCGGCATTAATCTGATCTTCTTCTAATTTTCTAAGAGATCTAAGTTTGATATTTAAAATAGCTTCGGCTTGAATATCAGAAATTTTGAATTTCTCTATCATCTCCTGTTTTGGATTATCCTCCTCTCTTATGATTCTGATAACTTCATCAATATTTAAGTAAGCAACTTTTAGAGCAGCCAATATCTCAAGACGATTTTCAATCTTATTAATTTCAAATTTTGATCTCCTAGTCACTATTACTTTACGATGAGCAAGAAATTCACTTAACACTTCAATAATATTCATAACTCTTGGAGCATTATTGGAAGATATTACATTCATATTCAAATTAATACGTGACTCAAGAGCCGTTTGCCTAAATAAGGACTCCATCACAATTTCTGCCGAACAATTTCTACCCTTTGGCTCAATTACCACTCTTATTTCCTCGGTAGATTCATCTCTGATATTACCAACAAGTGGTATTTTTTTATCTCTTAGCAGATTAGCTATATGCTCAATTAATTTCGATTTTTGAACTTGATAAGGTATTTCCTTAATAACAATTTGATATAATCCATGGCTAAAATTCTCTTTTTCCCATCGCGCTCTAACTCTAAAACTTCCTCTACCAGTTCTATAGGATTGCATTATAACGCTTTTAGGATCGATAATTATTCCCCCAGTAGGAAAATCGGGTCCCTTAATAAAATTCATTATTTCGTCAGTTTCTGTTGCATTTGGATTATCAATCAGATAAATCAGCGCATCACATAATTCATGTAAATTATGCGGGGGAATACTAGTTGCCATTCCAACAGCAATCCCTTCAGAGCCATTAGCAAGTAAATTTGGGAAACCAGCAGGCATTAACTCTGGCTCTGTATCAGAATCATCATAAGTGGGACGGAAATTAACTGTATCCTTATCTATATCCTCCATGAGCATAGTACAAATTTCGGTCATCCTTGATTCTGTATAGCGCATTGCAGCTGCATTATCACCATCAATAGAACCAAAATTACCCTGCCCATCTATAAGCGGATATCTTAATGAAAAACTCTGAGCTAGACGAACAAGCGTATCATAAACAGCAGTATCTCCATGTGGATGGTATTTACCAATTACATCACCCACTACTCTTGCACATTTCTTATAACCAGAAGTTGGGTCGAGCTTTAATTTAAGCATCGCATAAAGCAGTCTTCTATGAACTGGTTTTAGACCATCTCTTACGTCTGGTAACGATCTAGACATAATGGTAGATAGAGCATATGCTAGATATCGCTCAGAAATCGCCTCTCTAAAATCAATATTTTCAATATTACCATCTTTTTTATTTACCATTTGTTTTTTACTAACTACTTGCAATTAAATTATTATCAGTCTTTCTACTTGCACTTCGTAAAGCAACTCAAGGATTCATATCCACCTTTACATCATTCTGCTCAGCAAGATAACCTATTAATTCTTGTAGAACCCCTTCCCTAATTGTATTTGTTATTTGAGTGAAAGATGTGTCTGCAATTTTTTTAGCTTTCGATAAATTTATTTTATCATCCTTAACAAAAGCAAAATAAGCTTTTTTATCATCTATAACTAAATTAGTAACATGATTTTTTTCAGTTTTAAATACAAAACCCATTAATTCACGATTCATTTTTTCTTCAGCAGAAAAATCAGCTCTGGTAATAAATTTATTATTCTCAACAATTATTCCTTTGTTTTTAATCAATTCCGAGCTTATTTTTTTTTCACTATATTCTTTTTGCACTTGTTCTAAAATTTTAATATTTTCTGCAGCAATTGCTTTGTCAGTCAGTATAGAAGAAATTTGTGTTTTCACCTCTTCGAATTCTTGCTTTCTAGATTGGATTATTTTTTTGAGCTCCAAAAGAACAATTTTATTTTGACCTGCAATTTCCAATGGATAAGAAACTTCCGACTCCACCATTTCAAATACAGAATCCACAATTTCCGAGAAATTTAATTTATCATCAGCCACAAGAACATCTTTAGTAACTGGTCCTAAGCTAGAAATTGTTACACCATGTTTTACAGCAATCTCTTGCAAAGCTAACCCAGCCGCTACTTCTTCTTCTAATTTTTTGGAAATCTGATTTATCAAATCTTCCAACTTTGTAGCTTCCAACATTCTCCGAGCATCCTTTTTTGCTAAAGAGTAGGTTTTATTTTCAAATTCATTTTTATTTGCATCGTAATAATCTTTTATTTCTTCTTCAGTTACATTAATTTTTTTAGCAAAAAAATCTTTCCCCATCGTTATATAATCAAAACTTCTATACTCTGGTACAATAAAATTATTTTCATTACTATTGTAAAATTCTTCAAGATCTTTATTTTCAAGAGGTGCTAGCTCCAAGACATTTCTCTTGTTATCTAGATTTATACTAACAATATCAAAATACTTGGTTTCAGCCATGTAATTAATCATATTATTTACCATTATCTTAGACGGCAGAAACGATTCCAAAAAAACATCAAACAAAGCAGCATTTACTAGATTTGTTTTCATATTTTCCATATATTCATCTTCTAATTTCTGAGAATTACGAAAAGCTGCTTTAAATATTTTTAAATCAAATTTACCTTCCTGATTCTTAAAATAAGACATTTTTTTAACATAGCTTATCACCAACTCATCACTTATTTCAAAATCATATATTTTAGCAAGATAACTGATCATTGAATCATTAATCAATCTTTGTAATATTTCATTATCAATGTTCAATAATTTTATCTGTTCTTCAGTAAGGTTTATATTATTTGTTCGTTGGATATAATCTATCTCTTTGGCTTTTACAGATAAAAATCTTTCCACTGGAACAGACTCTGCCTTACTAAATTTTATTACATCCCCTCTGCTATTACCAGCTAGAAAGCTAGAAGCGCCTACACCTACAAAACTTAAAGCAATAAAACCTAACAATATTCTGACAAAAATGTTATCAGCACCTTTTCTAAATTCCCTTAACATAACAAATTACAATTTACTTCCTATTTATTTAATTTATAAAATAGATATCAAATTGAATAACTGCAAGGTATTTTTCCTATGAAACCATTGATTATTGCAAACTGGAAAATGAATTTGACTTTTCATGAAGCATCTGAACTTAGTAAATCTATATCTAATCACGAAAATCACCATCGTTTAATTATTGCACCGCCAACTCCTTATATAGCTTATCTTGCGCAAATTTACAAAAAGTTAAATTTTTGCGCACAAGACGTTAGCACTAGAGGTACATTTGGACCTTACACAGGAGAAAATTCTGCTAAATGCTTTAAAAGCTGCAATGTTAATTATGCATTAATAGGTCACAGTGAAAGAAGATATTTATTAGGAGAAAATAACATAATAGTTCGCACTAAAGCAGAGATTTGCATCAAAAATAAAATAACGCCTATTATTTGCATAGGAGAAACTGAGAAAGAAAGAAATAGTAACCACTATGAAAAATTTCTATTACAACAATTAAACGATTCCGTTCCAGAAACAGACAAACCTATTATCATAGCTTACGAACCAGTTTGGGCAATAGGAACAAACAATACTCCTACAATCGAAGAAATAAGCAAAATAATTCAATTAATAAGAGAGAACAACAATAAACAGAGGGTTATTGCAAAATCTTTGCAGATAGTGTATGGTGGTTCAGTAAATTATAAAAATTACAAAAATATAGCCGCAGTAAAAGATATTGATGGCGTGCTTCTTGGGGGAGCTTCTCTGGATAAAGAAGAATTATTCAGAATTTTAAACTTGTAAATAACACAAATATTGTTCTAAAATATGTTAAACACTCTCTTGTTCGTTCATTTAGTAATCGCCTTATTACTTATTGTTGTAATCCTACTGCAAAAAACCAGCACTGATGGTCTAAAAGGCATTGGTGGTGGTGGGAATAACATGGGTATAATGAGCGGTAGATCTGCTGCAAGTTTTTTAGTAAGAACTACTATAATATTAGCTATAGTATTTTTTATAAACGCCATAATACTTGCAAATCTTTCAACACAAAAACACAATGATTTCACTTCAAAATTAGATGAAATCGAGCAAAATACCAAAGAATCGGATTTAGAAGCAGAACATATCCCTATCGCCAAGTAATGTAACAAATTAAATTTAAACATAATGACTAATATAGTAAAATTAGGAAACATTAACATTGCAAATAATTTGCCTTTTGCTTTAGTTGCAGGACCTTGCCAAATAGAAAGTCTAGATCATGCCTTACTTATGGCAAGCTCAATCAAAAAAATTACTGATAAGCTAAATATTCCATTTATTTATAAATCATCATACGATAAAGCAAATAGAACTTCTGTAAATGCTCCAAGAGGAGCTGGTATAGAAGAAGGTTTAAAAATTTTACAAAAAGTAAAATCTGAAATTGATTGCCCAATTTTAACAGATGTACACAACGAAACTCAATGCCCTATAGTAGCTGAAGTTGCAGATATCTTGCAAATTCCAGCTTTCTTATGCAGACAAACTGATCTACTAATGGCAGCTGCTATAACTGGCAAAATTGTTAAGGTAAAAAAAGGACAATTTCTTGCACCATGGGATATGAAAAATATCTATGAAAAATTAAAAGCTTTTAATGCAGCTGGTATTATTTTAACCGATAGGGGCACTTGTTTTGGTTATAACAGCTTAATCTCAGATATGAGAGCTCTACCACAAATGGCAGAAACTGGAGCCCCTGTTTTTTTTGATGCTACTCATTCAGTGCAACAGCCAGGAGGGGCTGGTAATAGCAGTGGTGGGCAAAGACAATATGTTGAGCTATTAGCTCGATGCGCCCTTAGTGCTGGAGTTGCTGGACTTTTCATAGAAACTCATCAAGACCCAGACAACGCACCTAGCGATGGACCATGTATGCTTAAACTAGATAATCTAGAACAGGCTCTTGTAAAATTCAAACGTTATGATGATCTTACAAAAGAATTAAACAAGGTTTTTTGAGTTCCAATATTACCTTTGTGTTTTTCTATCCCATTCACAATAAAATACAACATTATTCATAAAAGAATCCATTTGATCAAATTAGCTAGTCATTGGCAATGTAAAAGCAAAGCTAGAACCTTTCTTGCCATCACTTTTACACCATATTTGCCCTTTATGAGCCTCTATAACTCCCTTACATAGAGCAAGACCTAAACCCCTTCCGCCAGCTGGTGTTTTTGTCCTAGAACTAACTATAAATGTTCCAAAAATAGAGTATAGCTCTTTTTTTGGTATTCCTATTCCCTCATCACTAATCTTAAACTTAACAAAATCATTGTTCTTTTTAAATTCAATAATGATCTTACCATCTTTGCTATATGTGATAGCATTAACAATTAAATTATCCAGAGTCGAGGTAATGTAATGTTCATCACAATTTACTGATAGATCGTCTTCTATATCACAAATAAATTCTAAATCTTTATCTCCTAAATATAGTTTTTTGCAATAATCTAAGCGTTCATATATCAAATCACTTAAATTTATTATTTTCTTATTTAGTACATAATTTAGGCTCGATAGTTTAGATACATCAATCATATTATTAACAAGGGTTGATAGACGTTCAGAACTTTTTGCTATTTCCTGTAAACCTTTACGCTTTTGTTCTTCTGTTAATTTATCGTAATTCTCAAAAAGAACTTGCCCCATAGTTGTAATACCAACAATTGGTGTATGTGCCTCATGTTGTAAATTACGTAAGAATTCATTTTTAACTTCAACTGATTTTTTTAATTCCTCATCTATATCATGCACTTGTTCACTAAGATGATCAGCTTTTTTCTCAGTTAATTCATACATTTCTTGCTTTGGTTTTAAAAAAAGTACTAACGAACTAATAGTTAATAAAACCAAATATATAATTTTAAACTGTGACGATGTGGAGTCATAATCCATGAAATTTAAATCAATATAACGATTATATAAAATAGATGTTAATGTTATGCCAGCAATAATATTAAACAAAGCCCATTGCCATCTAGTTAATGATATTATGATAATAATATTCATCATAAATACTATCAACTGAATCTCTGCAAAATTACTAACTAGCACCATAAGAAAACTAAAACATATTAAAATAGAAAACATAATTAAATTCCAAATTACTGCTATAAATTTAGTATTTTTCCATTGTTGCAACCATAATGGGTAGCTTATTAAAGCACTTGAACTACATAAAGTTAAAGGATATAAAACGTCTATTAAGAATCCATATTTATTATGCAACTGCATCGATAAATTATTTACACTACTAAAAGTAACAACCATTACAAATAATCCTAATATTGAGATAAGACCTTCGCTATTTGGATAATTACTCTTACATACCGAAAGAATATTAAATTCTTTCATATTCTGGATTATTTTTTTAAATTTCTTTTTTCTTTCTGCTCGAATAGCAATTAACTCTCTTTTATCTTTTATTCCAACCCAGCCACCAGATTGTTTAAGTAAATAATGGCTACTTATTAAAATAATAAGATTAGCTAACATCCCTACTGGCACACTATTTATAAAAGTTATTTTTAATAAATAATCCCAAATTAAAACCGTACTTACCCCAGAAATCATACCTAAAATCACTGATTTTTCAGTACTTCTAAAACCGAAAAGAGCCATTATAAATGGTACACTAACAATAGGCATATAAAAAGAATAAGATAAAATAAGTAACTCAATTATATTAGAATCAATTAATGAAAATATTACCGAGAATACTCCAATCAACAAAGACATAACACGAGCTAATAGTAATTCGTCTTTGACTAGTTTTATTCCTAATGGTTTACAAAAATCATGTACTATAATTACCGAAGTAGAGTTAATATAAGAATCAGCTGTAGACATAATCATTGCCATAATGCCAGCTAGTATCAAGCCTCTTGTTCCAACACTAGCATAATCATAAATAATATGCTTTATTACATCATCTGGTTTTATGTTTGGATTAAGAGATAAGACTAGAATACTAATCCAACTAATTATTAACAACAAACAGAAACAAACAACTGCAGAAATCATGAAAGAATTATGAACTTGTTTGATATTTTTAGCCATAGCAATTCTTTGAAAAATTGCTGGATTAAAAGCCGGAATCGCAAAACAGAACAGTAATGATAGATAATGTAATTGATTAGGTTGAGAAAAATCAAAGACATTTTTATAGTCAAATAAATCATTCTTGGTTAGTACATCAACTATACTACTAGTATTCTCAATACTTTGCAAAAGTATATAAGCAATTAATGGTATTACTACACTAAATGTAAAAAACTGTATAACATCTGTAAATGTCACTGACTTAATGCCTCCTAAAGAAGAATATACAGTGATGATAAACCCGGCTGATAAAATTCCATAAATAGAAGGAAGACCAAGAGCATATTCAAAAGTTAATCCAGCTATTTTTAACTGAACTGCTATCATACCACCTATACCTATAAACCCCGATATAGCGGTTATCACTCTAACTTTTTTACCGTATAAACTACCCATAGCATCGGCTATTGATACTTTACCTAAAAACTCGCCCATACGTGGCGCAAAAAATAAACCTACTATTAAAATGCACAAAATATCACCCATAGCTGCTATCAAATAAACAAATCCACCTCTATAAATTTCAGCTGCATTTGAAAAAAAGAACTCACCACTAATCCAAGTAGCTACAATAGTAGCGGAAATAGTAGCTGTAGAAAAATTTCTATTACCTACAGCGTACTCTTTTATTGTTTTGATACCACGACTTGAAAATAAGCCTAGGAATATATTAACCACTAAAAAACTAATAAAAATAATGCTATCTATATTGTATGACATTTTATTCTCTACTCAATGTAAGTTGATCAACTTTAAGTTAAATAAAATTTTACAACAAATCAATAGATAAATTTAAAAAAATAAAATGACCAATATATTTCAACAAATATAAATAGATTAGAAAAACGATCAAACAACAAAGCTTTTAAAACTTTTGTTTGTATATGGTGCGCCCTAGAGGATTCGAACCTCTGACCTACGGATTAGAAATCCGTTGCTCTATCCAGCTGAGCTAAGGGCGCAGAAAAATCTTAGAAAATTTTTATTAAGATAAGAGGTGTTATATCAGTAATCGCAACAAACTTCAAGTATTTATAAATCAAATTATGTTGGATTATCTAAACTAAATAATTGTTTATTATCATCATAAGAAAATATTTCAGCATATCTACCTGCTACTATTATTGAATTTAGAGCTATTTTTGCCTGATTATACGATAATTGGTCTTCAAGATGAGTTTGAAAACGAAGTCTTGGAGCTTTATTATCGGGTCTTTCATTGAGAACTTTTACTATATAAGAAGCAAGTGGGACATTTTTAAGAAGATACTTAGCAAAAATTATTTTACGCTCATTTAATTCCGCTTCAGCAAATTGCTTACCCGATTTTGTTAATTTAATATTGCCATCATCAACTGTTGCAAAATTTAATATAGATAGTGCTTCAGATATGTGAATTACATCAAAGGTTTTTATATGCAATATTTTAACAAGATCAGCTAAATTACCAGAATCATTATAAGGTGGCATGATAAGAGCTTCTGCAATAGCTGCAAGCTGATTTGGAGAACTATATATTAAATGCCTAGTTATTTCGCTTTCTTTTATTTTATTTATTTTATCTTTAAAAATTTGTTTACCAGCTTCCGACATTTTACTATATATTTTGTCAACCAGAGAATGAAATTCTTCTGTCTGAGAATATCTTGGTCTAGCTAAGTTAATCTTTAATTCAGATACTACGCGCCCTGGATTTGATGCTAAAATTAAAACACGATCCGCCATCATAACTGCTTCTTCAATACTGTGAGTCACTATTATCACAGCTTTTAACCCTGTTTTTTTAGCAACCCAAAGATCCAAGAAATCATTTTTCAAACTATTGGAAGTGAGTATGTCCAGTGCTGAAAATGGCTCATCCATCAATATTACTTTTGGGTTTACAACTAAAGCTCTAGCAAAACCTACTCTCTGTTTCATGCCACCTGATAATTCTCTAGGCATTGCAGATTCAAATCCATCAAGACCTATTAAATCTATAGCCTCAAGTGCTTTTTTTCTTCTTTCAGCAGCCGGAATATTCATAGCCTCTAAACCAAGTTCTACATTTTCAAGAACTGTTAACCAAGGAAAAAGAGCAAAGCTTTGAAAAATCATACTAATGTCAAAAGTTTTGTCATTTGCTTCATGATTAAAATTTACTTTACCTCGAGAGGGATTTATTAACTTAGCAATAATCCTAAGCAATGTTGATTTTCCACAGCCAGATTTTCCAACTATTGCTAATATCTCACCCTCTTTAACATTAAAATTGATTTGATCTAAGATTTTTTGATTCTGACCATCATCTTTTGCAAAACTTTGTGTAACTGATAATAGTTCAATTAAATTGTTATTCATAAATTTCCAAAAACTAATTAAAATTTGTATTTTTTTGCAGAGAAATTATATATTGGTTGCCAAAAAAAATGGTTAACTAATGCTACACATAAGGACATCACCCCTATTCCTAAAATTATTCTATGAAAATCAGCTTCTACAGTCATTTGAGATATATAACTGCCAATACCTCTCAAGATTATTTTTTTATCACCCCAAGTCACAACTTCTGAAACTATACTCGCATTCCAAGCTCCCCCAGAAGCAGTAATTGCTCCTGTAACAAAATAAGGAATAACTCCTGGTAACATAACTTTTCGCCACCAAAGCAATCCTTTTATATTAAAATTTTTGGACGCTTCTTTAAGTTCTGTAGGAAAAGAAGCTGCGCCCGTTATTACATTAAATAAAATATACCACTGAGCTCCTATAATCATCAAAGGACTGAGCCAAATATTAGGATTAAGATTGTACTTAGTTATAATAATTACTGCGATTGGAAAGAATAAATTTACAGGGAAAGCTGCAAGAAATTGAGTGATCGGCTGCATAATCGCAGCAAGCTTTGGTCTCAAACCAATATATATACCAATTGGCACCCAGAAAATAGATGCAATAGTTACTAAACTAAAAACTCTAAACATGGTAATTAAAACTAGCTGAAATACTTCGAATATCTCATTAATTTTTATTTCATTATGCAAAAAACTAAATAAACTATAACTTAATAAAATTGATAAACTAAAAATAACTGTATACCATAAATATTTACCAGTAATAGTAGCGCTAGAATAGTCTTGTTTTAGCTCAAAGTTTTTATTATTACTTACATGACCAAATAATGGAAAATATACTATGAATTTACCAAGATAAATTATTGGTAAAAATAATTTATCTGTAAAAAAGCTTCGACGAAATAGATTTAAAACCCAAGATTTTGGTGGATTACCATCTGATGTTAGCTCGTATCGAAACTTATCAGACCAAGCAACAAGAGCTCTTAAAATTAATTGATCATAAATGATGATTATTAATATCATGGCAATTATAGCATATATAATGGATGGGATATTTTCTTGACCAAGAGCTAAAGAGATATACGCCCCAATTCCTGGTAAAATGATTTTATTGCTACCAACATTAATAACTTCAGCAGCAACAACAAAAAACCACCCACCAGACATTGAAACTATAACATTTCCAACTAAAGATGGCATTCCAAAAGGCACTTCCACCCGCCAAAATCTTTGCCATTTTGACATCTTAAATATAAAACTCGCCTCTATTAATTCTTTTGGAACAGTTTTTAAAGATTGATAAAAACTAAAAGTAAGATTCCATACTTGAGAAGTAAAAATAGCAAAAATTGCCGCACATTCAGCTCCCATAACACTATCGGGAAATAACAGCAAAAAACCGGTAACTGTAAATGAAATATAGCCAAGAATTGGCACTGATTGCAAAATGTCAAGCAAAGGTACTAAAATTTCTTCTGCGCGCTGATTTTTTGCAGCAATAGTGGCATATATTACAGAAAAAATAAGAGAAAAAACCATTGCAATAAACATTCGAATAGTAGTACGTATGCCATATTCAAATAAATTCATTGGATCTAAAGAAATTTGTTTGAACTTTAATACACTTAATGGAGCAGTCATCTCTTTAAAACTTACTACAATCAATATTAGTGCAGAAATTACAATTAAAAAAGCCAAAATATTGAACAAAAAACTTTTTCTACTATTTTTATCTTTATTATTAAGCCGCTCAACACCAAAACGCGCTGGCATATATATTAATTTCATAACTAGCAAAACTTATTACTTAACTTTCTAATAATACATTAAAAATTTTTGAACTAACAGAAAATTACAAAAACTTATGTGTAAAATAAATCTAGAACTAAGTTTTTCGGTTTAAGATCAATTATTTAAGAATAAATAATTGTGCCAATAATTACTAGTATTGCACCTGTTATACCAAGAATTTCAGCTATTATTATTACCTTATTTTTTGTTACGATTCCATATATCACCCAATGTATTAATAATATCAAACAAATTATATAAGCCATTAAAGAAATATCTTCAGCTGATTGAGTGGTAAATATTTTCCATGCTTGAATATAGTGCGTGGATTGACCAAGATTAAATATACATGACATATACAGGTTAAATAAGCGCCTTTTATTAGCCATTTTTACTTAACCTATTTATTTGATGATTTTATGAGCATTAGCCGCAAGGATTCTAAAAAGTGAATCATATTTCTTTGTCTAAATAACTAAAAAATATACAAACCTATATAAAAAGCCAGCTATTTCAATATTTTCTTCTACGATACAATAATATTTAGAAAAAATGATTTATCTTGTATATTTAATCCAGTATAACGTAAAATATTTGAGACTTAATTGGTTTTGACGATAATTTGTAATATTTTTTTGCCCATTTTGTCAACACAATCATTATAATCGTCATTAGGTATTATTGTAATAATTTCAGCAAATATTACAAGAACTAAAGTATGATTTTTTTACCGGTTTATTTGCTGATTGATTTGTTGACTCGACTTCTGGTTGATTTATTTGCTGGACTACATCTTCATTATCATCATTCAAATCAACTAATGATGATGAATCTTCCTCACCACTACCAAACTCCTCACTATCTGCAGTTGAAACTTCATAGTCATCATTCAAATCAACTAATGATGATGGAGGTGAATCACTTCCTAAACACTCATCATCATCTATAGCAGAAACCTGATCTTCATCCAATTCATTCACAGTAACTAACGTGTTTTCTACAAAAAGATTTGGTTCTTGAGCATATTGTTTATTGAATTTAAGCAATGGTTTAATTGAACTTTGAGATGGCAAAGATTTATTATAGTATAATTCTCCGCCTATTACTTGGATCAAATGTTTACTAGAATTACCAATATGCTTTTTATCATATAAATTTTTCAAAACTCCTTTCGAATCAGAAATTTGAACAGGTTTATTTCTAGAAATTAAGCGCAGTTTATATCCATTATCTTTTTCAACTATCTCAGCTTTTACCCCTGTTACACTTAAATATTTGTTAATTTTTAACGACAAAGATTCTAGGGTTTCTCCTTTTTTTACTAATATTTCCTTTCCGTTTAAGATAAAAACTCCTGGTTTCATTCCAAAAGAATTTCGGTCTTGGTAGTCTGAATCAACAATATTAAGGGTTTTAGATGAATAAACAGCAGATCTAACAGATGATATAACAGACATAAGTAGTTAACTCAAAACAATGTATTAATTGATTTTTATATTCACATATTTTCAATCAATTAGTTATAATTCATATGTAATTATTAGTCAATAATTACATAATTTGTTTAAACTATTATTTAATATGTTTTGTATTAACTTCGTCAAGAGTGATTAATTTTTCTTATCTACAATTTGAGATATTTCAGCAAATAAATCTTTACCTATCAACTAAACAGCCTAGAACAAGATAGTTAAGATCTATATCTATACTTTTTTCATAAAATTTCCTACTTCCTTTGCTTTTTTCTCTCCTTCCTTTGCTATTATCTTCCCTACTTTTATTACTTCTTTAGTTACTTCTTTAGTTACTTCTTTAGTTACTTCTTTAGTTTTATTTAATAAGTTAATAAATAAACTATATTTCTGCGACTGCTTATTAGCTTCTGGAATTTTAACTTCTGGAATTTTAACTTCTGGTCTGTCAACAACAACCGCAATAACCTCTTTACATCTCCTCCAGAGTTCATTTTTGACCAATGGTTTAACTTGCTCTTCATTCTGCTGGTTAAGTTGCAACTCATTCTGCTGGGTAATTTGTTGAGGCTGCTTATTAACTTGCACTTCATTCAAATTAACTAATGTGTTTTCTACAAAAAGATTTGGCTCTGGACTATATTGTTTATTAAGTTTAAGTAATGGTTTAATTAAACTTTGAGATGGCAAAGATTTATTATAATATAATTCTGCGCCTATTACTTGGATCAAATGTTTGCTAGAATTACCAATATGATTTTTATCATATAAATTTTTTAAAACTCCCTTGGGGTCAAAAATTTGAACAGGTTTATTATTACTAGAAATTAATTGCAGTTTATATCCATTATCTTTTTCAACTATTGTTGCTTTTATTCCTGTCGTACTTAAATGTTTGTTAATTTTCTTCGAGAGAGATTCTAAAGTTTCTCCTTTTTCTACTATTACTTCCTTTCAGTTTAACTTGAAAACCCCTGGTTTTACTCCAAAAGAATTTCGGTCTTTGCAGTCTGAATCAACAATATTAAGGGTTTTAGATGAATAAACAGCAGATCTAACAGATGATATAACAGACATAGTATCTAAGTTAAATAAAATTAATTAATATATTTTAACGATACTGTATAAATTATTTACAATTATTAGTCAATATATAATTTAATTTTACTTAACTTAAATTATATATTTTTTATTTTGTAAAATTTTTATCAATGAAGTTTAGGTAATGAAAAAAAATCTTCGCCCATGGTGAAAATCACTCAAAAATCTTGAGGAAGATTGAATAACTGAGATATTAAAGTACAAAATAATATATTTGTTATAATAATATTATTTTGTACTTGATATTTTTTATCTATTTTGTATCTTAATAAATAATGTCGAATAACATAGATATAAAACTTTGATAATATTATTCATGTGTATTCTTACAACATGTATAGGTTAATTTGTTTTTCTGTTTTAAAAAGGTATATATTAAGCGGGTGTAGCTCAGGGGTAGAGCGCTACCTTGCCAAGGTCGAAGTCGAGGGTTCGAATCCCTTCACCCGCTCCATATATTCCTCGTTTTATTTAAACACTAATTTCAAGGTATGTCTTTATGACAAAATATAATTTAGTTTCTGTTTTCGCTCTTATTATTTACCCAGTCGTTCTTATTGCACTCGGTTTAAACTATGTTTTTGATTATCAATTTGGTTTATTTGAGGGGTTACTCTTTGTTTGTGGTTATTATATTGCAAATATTACTGTGGGGATTGGTTTACATAGGTTATGGTCTCATGATTCTTATAAAATAAATAAATATATAGAATTTTTTTTAGTAATTTTATCAGCTGGAACCCTACAAGGTCCCGCCCTTTCATGGGCATCTAATCACTTTAAACATCATACACATACTGACACTGATTTAGACCCTCATTCACCTCTAAAATATCAAAGTAAAGTAAGAGGTTTTTGGTGGTCTCACATGGGATGGATGCTTGAGGGAGAAGGTAGTTGGAAGTCAATAAGCAAAGTGACTATGGTTAAACTTGGTAGAAACAAACTACTAAGATGGCAATTAAAATACTACTGGGAGCTTGCTATAATTATGAATCTTTTTGTTCCAGCTATTGTTGGATTTGCCATTGGTAATAGTTTACAGTCTGCTTACGCTGGATTCTTATTTATTGGTCTGGGTCGCGCTTTGCAACAACAGATCACTTTTTTTGTGAATTCCCTTTGTCATTTTGCTGGAACAAAAAAATATGTTAAGAGCACTTCTGGTGATATTTGGTGGCTTGCTTTACTTTTATTAGGAGAAAATTATCACAATTACCATCATGCTTTTCCTTCTGATTATAGAAATGGCGCTAAATGGTATCATTTTGATGCGCATAAATGGATTATATATTTGATGAGCCTTTGTGGTCTTGCTTGGGACTTAAACAGAACTCCTAAAATTAGAATTGAAGCTAAAATGTCACAAACAATCGAGCAATATGCTAGTTTGCGTAGGGAGAAACTTGAATTAATGAACATTAAAATAGCTGAACTCGCTTTAGTTATGCAAGATGGATTGAAAGAAGTGGAAAACAACAATCTAAGAAAAAGATTCTCATACTCTTTAAGTAAGTTACAAATTAATCTAAACAAACTGACTCAGAGATTAAATCAGCAATTAAAAAACCTTGAAAATTCTTCTGAAAATATAGTAAATATTATCAGCAAAGAGATGAAGAAAATAGAAAATTCTTGGCAAAAACTCTATTTAGAACTTGAGTCACAAAAATTATTGATTCAATAAGATGATTTTTTTGCTTTGCTTAGGTAAAATAAGCTAAGTAATAAAACAAACTGTGGTGATAATGATTCACAAATTTTAAATCTAAGATTTGTGAATCATTATTTGTCAAAAATATCTACATATCTAAATTATTTAAAAATAGTGTATAAAATAAACTCTTGTTAGTTTCAACAGAATATATTTTGTAACAAATAAATCATTTATTTTCGATAAAATGGCTTAAAAAGCATGACAAGTGATAAAATTTTAAATGTTTTATTTTTATTGATATTGTTAATTTATATAGGATATATTGCTTTTAAAAATCCAAAAATCAATGCTATAAAAAATGTGATATTATGGCTTATTATTTTTTGTATACTAATTTTATTCTATGCTTTTAGATTTGAACTTAATATTATAAAAGAAAGATTCATTTCAGTACTTATTCCATCACATAGCTGGACAAACGCACACGGTCAATTAGTTATTGCCCGCTCAGAAAATGGTCATTTTTATTTAGATGCAATAGATGAGCAAAATCAAGTTATTCACTTTTTAATAGACACAGGAGCTACTGATGTAGCTTTAACCAGAGAGGATGCCATAAAGCTAGGATTCAAACCTGATGAACTTAATTATACCAGAAAATATAATACAGCAAATGGTGTTAGCTATGCTGCACCTGTAACAATTAAACAACTAACAATAAACAAAAAAACTTTATATAATATCGATGCACATATTGCTTCTGAAGGATTAGATATTTCTTTACTTGGTATGTCATTAATTGATAATTTTGATAATTTCAAAATCACGAAAGATATGTTGATTTTAGAATATTAAAGATAAGAAATATTATATTAAATCACCAACATTTTCTAGAAACAATCTTGCTCGATGGGAACTAGGTTTGTTAAAAAAACTATCTGCAGGTTGGTCTGCTAATATTTTTCCTTTATCCATAAAAACTATTCTATCCGCAATAATTTTTGCAAATTTTATATGGTGAGTAATAACTATCATAGTCATTTGATTCTTTAATTGAGCAATAATCTCTATTACATCTTTTACTACCTCAGGGTCTAAGGCAGAAGTTGGTTCATCAAATAGCATAACTTCTGGATCCATCATCAAAGCTCTAACTATTGCGACCCTTTGTTTTTGACCACCAGATAAATCACTAGGATCGGAATAAATCTTTTCCAAAATACCAAATTGCTTTAAAAGTAAAATTGCTTTTTCTTCTGACTTCTTTTTACTGAGTTTGATAACATTAATTGGACCATAAGTAAGATTATCAAGTACATTCATGTGTGGAAAAAGATGAAATTGCTGAAAAACCATACCAATTTTAAAACATAATTTTCCACGATTACGTCTCGTTAATTTTTTACCATCTATTAAAACAGATCCATTGGTTGGGTTTTCCAAATTATTAATACAACGTACTAATGTCGATTTACCACTCCCTGATGAACCAATTATTACTACCGTTTCTCTTTTATCAAAAACTAAATTAATATCGGTAATTGCATGTTGACCATCAAAAGTTTTCGATACATTCTCAAGCACTATCATAGAGATAATCTTTTTTCTAAAATTTTAGCAAAAATACTAACAATCATAACCATTATATAATAAGTTGCTGCTGCTGTTAACATAGGTGTGAAATAAGAGTAAGTCTCAGCAGAAACTGCTTGAGCTCTTCTCATTATATCCATACCACCTATTGTAGAGATTAAAGCCGATTCTTTAATTAAATTTATTAGCTCGTTTACCAAAGCTGGTAAAATATTTCGTAAAGCTTGGGGTAAAATAATATCTTTCATTCTTAGTGCAGGAGGAATACCAAGAGCTTTTGCGGCTTCTATCTGTCCCTTATCAACAGCATTAATTCCAGCCTTAATAATTTCTGAAACATAAGCCCCAGAGTTCAGAGAAAATGCGATAACACCAGATACAAATATGGTAATTTTTAACCCTAATAAGCTAGGTAATCCATAGTGAATTATGGTTAACTGCACAAGCATAGGAGTGCCCCTAAAAACTGATGTATAACTACTGGCAAATATACGTAACATTTTACTATCCGCTGTTTTACAAATAGCTAATAATGTTCCAATAAACATGCCACAAAAAACAGATACAATACTATATTGTAAGGTAACACCTGTACCTTGAATGATGTAATAAAGATGAGGCCAAAAAGTCACTAGGTCGCTATACATGAATAAAAATCACTGTAAACTAAAATCAGAAATAACAAAAAATACAAATAATTAAAAGGGTGAATGATAGTATCAAATACTATTTGAGTCAATAATTTACTTCATTTTCTAGGAGTTTAGACTATTATATTATGATAATTTATGAATCTAATAGTTATTATTAATGTTAGAAGAATTTACTTTAGAATTTTTATTTCACTTAATGCTTGTTTTTGGAAGACTAAGCGCTGCTTTTGGTCAATTTCCTGCTATAGGATCCAATTACATATTCACAAGAGCTAAGCTAGCTTTTGCCCTTATAGTATCACTAATAATTATGCCAATAGTTGCGCCTTATTTACCCAAATATAGCAATAATTTTTCTTTGAATGTGGGTTATTTAGCCATTGAAATTTTTATTGGAATAATAGTAAGCTTAGCGGCAAATATATATTTCCAGTCCCTGCATTTTGTTGGGCAAATAATATCAATGCAATCAGGTCTTGGCTCGGCAGCTTTTTTTGATCCTGGGCAGCGTACCCAAGTAACTCTTTTTTCTAATTTTATGATCTTAGTAGCAACAGTGTTTATCTTTGCTTCTAATACTCATCATATTTTTATTCAAGCAATTATTGATAGCTATGCTAAGTTTCCACCTGGTGAGCTTTTAAATTCTGGAGATGTAAGTAAATTTGTAAGTTTTGTAGTAAATGATAGTTTTATTCTATCTTTTAAAATAGCATCTCCTTTTTTGGTTGTAAGCTTAGCAATATTAACTGGTAGTGGTATGCTTGCTCGTTTGATGCCAAATCTTCAGGTGTTTTTTGTTCTTACTCCAGCACAAATTCTTGTAATGTTTGGTATTTTTTATATTGTAGTTGATGCAATTACACACAAACTTGTAGAAGCTGTTGTTTATAGTTTAAATATCTCGGCTATTTGAATTTCTATTGTCAACGTTAAAACAAGATTATATACTTAATTTTTGATTATTAAATAATAAAGGGTGAAATAATTATGTTAAAAGTTTCTTTTGAGAATAAAAATTTAGATAATAACGAAGCTATAGCTGTTATTATTTTCAATAATCAGAATATGGATTCCGAAACTTTATTAATTGATAAAAAATATAATGGTCTTATTTCAAAAACCATTAAAGATGAAAGAATTTTCAAATCAGAATATGGCTATTCTAAAGTTCTAACCACAACCAACAAAGATGGTGAAATACGTTATCTTATTCTAATTGCTTTAGGATTGGAAGATAATATTTCAGCAGTAAAAATTGAAGAAATAGGTGGAAAGATTCATGCACTTGCAACTTCTTGCAAAGCACTTTCGGTAGGAATTAAATTACCACATAAAATCGGCTCTTTTAAACAAGAAAATATTGCATCTTTAATTGCTGGCGGTGCATTACTTGCTTCCTATCGTTTTGATAAATATCACACAATGAAAAGTAGTGAAGAAAAATTCATTACAGAAGATTTTGATATTGTAGTTGATGATCATGATATAGCTTTAAAACTTTTTGAGGAACAAAAATCTATAGCATTAGGCGTCTTCTTTGCTCGTGATTGTGTAAATGAAGTACCCAATATTCTCTATCCAGAAAGTTATGCGGAAATAATCGTAAATAAATTAGAACCAATCGGAATAGATGTAGAAGTGCTTGGTGAAAGCGAAATGCGTAATTTAGGAATGGGTGCATTACTTGGTGTTGGTCAAGGTTCATCCAATGAATCAAAATTAGTCATTATGAAATATAACGGTCTAAATGATGATAGTGACCCTATATGCTTTGTAGGAAAAGGGGTGACTTTTGATACTGGTGGTATATCCTTAAAATCCCCAGCTGGTATGGCAGAAATGAAATATGACATGGCTGGATCATCTTCAGTAATTGGCGTCCTCAAAACTCTTGCTCTAAGACAAGCTAAAGTCAATGTTGTTGGAATAGTAGGATTAGTTGAAAATATGCCAGGTGGCAGTGCCCAAAGACCAGGAGATGTAGTAAAAACTATGTCTGGTAAAACAGTTGAAATACTAAACACTGATGCAGAAGGTCGATTAGTTTTATGCGACTGCATTACTTATTTACAAGAAAATTTTAAGCCTAAATGTGTTATTGATCTAGCAACTTTAACAGGTGCGATTTTAATATCATTAGGTAATACATATGCTGGATGTTATGCAAATGACGATGAATTAGCAAATAAATTGATAACATCATCTCTAAAAACAAATGAAAAATTATGGCGTATGCCTCTGCATCCAGATTACAATGAAATGATTAAATCACCTATTGCTGATATTGCAAATATTGGATCTGAAAAAGGTTTAGCTGGTAGCTCAACTGCCGCACATTTTATAGGTCGTTTTATTAAAGAAGGAGTAAAATGGGCACATCTTGATATTGCTGGGGTTGCTTGGGATAAGAAAGGTACAAATCCAATTTGTCCTAAAGGAGCTGTTGGTTTTGGTGTTAGATTATTAAATCAGTTCGTAAAAGATCATTATGAATCAAACTAAAAATCCACATATTTTTGTTGTTGGAAATGAAAAAGGCGGAGCTGGAAAAACCACCTGCTCAATGCATTTAATTATTGGATTACTTGATAAAGGATATGATATTGCAAGTATTGATGTTGATTCTCGTCAACATTCTCTAACTAGCTATCTAAATAATAGAAAAATCTATAATGAGAAAAATCCAGAGAATAGCGTAATGATGCCTATGCATTTTCATATTAAGCAAAGTATTGACCAAACTAATGCAGAGCTAGAAGAGCAAGCTTCATTTGAACAATCTTTGTTTCAAGCAAGAAATTATGCAGATTATATAGTAATTGACACGCCAGGGAGTTACACTCACTTATCAAAAATTGCGCATTCTTATGCAGATACAATAATTACACCCATTAATGATAGTTTTTTAGATTTAGATGTAATGGCTAAAATAGATGACGAAACATTCGATGTATCAAAACCATCTATTTACAGTCAAATGATTTGGGAACAAAAAATGGAAAGAGCCTCAAGAGATAAAGGATCAATTGACTGGATTGTATTAAGAAATAGACTTTCTAATCTTGATGCGCATAACAAAAGAAACGTAGCTGATGCTCTTGAAAAATTAGCAAAAAGAATATCTTTTCGTATTGCTCCGGGTTTTAGTGAAAGAGTGATTTTTAGAGAATTATTTCCAAAAGGTCTAACCCTTCTTGATCTAAAAACTGCAAATCATAATAAGTCTTTTAATATATCACATGTAGCCGCAAGGCAGGAACTAAGATCGCTTTTTGATGTATTAGGTATAAATAATAAAGTAAATTAATATGCAACCAATAAAAACTGTTTGTGTTATTGGATCAGGAGTCATGGGCAGTGCCATTGCGGCTCAAATTGCAAATTCTAAAACTAATGTTATTTTACTAGATATTGCAGATAATAAATCAGCTGATAAAAATAAGATTATAAATGATTCTTATAAAAAGTTATTAAATTCCAAACCTGCTCAATTAGCGCATCCAACTTATGCAAAATATATAAAAATCGGTAATTTAGAAGATGACATTTCTTTAATAAATACCGCAGATCTGGTTATTGAAGTTATCATCGAAAAAATTGATATAAAACATCAATTATATGATGATATAAGTCAATATTTAAAATCAACTGCAATATTATCTTCTAACACCTCAACTATTCCATTGTCAAAATTGAAGGAAAATCTTTCCTTCAATTTACGTAAAAATTTTGTCATTATACATTTTTTCAACCCACCAAGATACATGGAATTGGTTGAATTTATTACTGATTCTGAAACCTCACAAGAAATCATTCCGGAATTATCAAATTTTTTAACAAAATTTCTTGGCAAAACAATCGTTAGTTGCAATGATACCCCTGGTTTTATTGCAAATAGGATTGGGTGTTTTTTACTGGAATTAGTTGTTCGCAGAGCAATAAAAGAAAATTTAAACCCATCACAAATAGATTATATTTTTTCGAAATATCTTGGATTTCCAAGTACAGCTATTTTTGGATTATATGACCTTATCGGCCATGATGTGATGAATTTAATATCTAATTCACTTTTAAAATCTCTAACAGATAATGACAAATATCATCAAATATACTTTCAAAACCACCTAATTGATAAAATGAAAGATAAAAATCTTTTGGGTCGAAAATCAGGTAGTGGTTTCTATAAATTATCTAAAGATGCTAATAGTAAAGGAACAAAGCAAATATTAAATTTTGATGATTTTACTTATCACAATCTTCCAGAAATGATTGAGTATAAAGATATAGAAGATCTAATTAATTGCGATGATAAATATAGCAAATTTATTTCTAATATTTTACAGGAGTTTTTTTTCTATGTTATTTCTCTTGTTCCATCAGTTACGAGTGACAAGGATAATATTAATTTAGCGATGAAACTAGGTTATAACTTAAAATATGGACCTTTTGAATTATTGAAAAAAATTCCAATTAGTGTAGGTAAATGGTTAGAATTAAAAAATCTAGCTATGAAAATTCCTGATTGCAAAGGAACTAACTCTAATAATAATTTATCTTCGCAGATAATCTTAAGCAACAACTCTGCAGAGCTACAACTTATAAAAGACAATTATGTTTTTATCATAAAATCAAAAATGAATATTTTGGATTACGATATATTTAATCTAATGATTGAAGCAACCTATTATTGCGAAGATAAAAATAAAGAAATGTATATTTTTGCTCTCGGTAATAATTTTTCTGTGGGGGCAGATTTAAATTATTTTAAAACATCCATAATAAATAAAGATTTCAAAGCAATAGAAAGTTTTCTATATCTTGGTCAAAAAGCTATGTTGCGCTTAAAATATTCTCAGATTCCAGTAATATCATGTGCCATAGGTTTATCTCTTGGTGGTGGCTGTGAAATTTTACTACATTCTGATTTTGTAATAGCACATCAAAACTTAAATAGTGGTCTTGTCGAACTTGGTGTAGGATTAATTCCAGCATGGGGAGGTACAAAGGAAATGCTTATTAGAAGTAATGGCGATAAAAACAGATTGCTTCAGAACTTAAAAAACATAATTTTACAAAACAAAACTAGCTCTGCTGATTATTTTGCTCTGGATTATTCATTAAATCTAGATATTAACATGAATAAAAATCTTATCTTAGAACAAGCTTTTAATACTAAGGTTCAAAAATATCAAAAAGATGCTAGAGTTAATTTACCTAATATAAATCTAATGAATGAATTAGACCACGCTAAATTCGATGAATTGCAAATGGATATTCTTCAATTTTTTCAAAAGATAATCGACAAAAAATCTATTACTGAAGAAAATTTACTTGATTTAGAAAGAGAAAAATTCTTACAATTATCATCGACTCCATCTGCTTTAAAAAGGATTAGTAGATTTGTATAATAAATATGATGTTATAGTTATAGGTGCAGGTGCGGCTGGTTTAATGGCAGCTATATATAGTGCTAAAACAGGAAAAAAAGTTCTAATCATCGAGCATACTAATAAAATTGGCGAAAAAATAAGAATCTCTGGTGGGGGTAGATGTAATTTTACTAATCTTCATACTAGTAGCAATAATTTTATTTGCCAAAATCGCCATTTTGTAAAATCTGCTCTTTCTAATTATACTCAGCAAGATTTTATTAATTTAATTAAATCTTACAATATTGCTTATCACGAAAAAACTTTAGGGCAATTATTTTGTGACGGTTCTTCTAAACAAATAATTGATATGTTATTAGACTTATGTAACAAATATCAAGTTGATATAAAATTGTCATGCATAGTTAAAGATGTTACAAAAAACAATCTTTTTAATATAGATAGTGACCAAGGAGATTTTACTAGCAATGCTCTTATCATAGCTAGTGGTGGTCTTTCAATTCCAAAAATTGGTGCTAGTGATTTTGGTTATAAAATAGCAAAGAAGTTTGGTCTTAAAATAATACCAACTAAACCTGCATTAGTACCTTTGATAGTTCATGAAGAACAAATGAACTTATTTACAGATCTACGTGGAATATCGAACTATTCAATTGTTAATTATAAAAAAACTAGTTTTAGTGAAAATATTTTATTCACTCATAAAGGTCTTAGTGGACCAGCTATTTTGCAAATTTCATCATATTTAGATAAAACAGAGAATGAAAAAATATCAATTAATTTATTGCCAAATTTTGACCTAAAAAAAGCATTTATAGAGGATAAGAATAATAAACAAATTGTTAGTAATTATTTAAAGAATTATCTAACAAATCGCTTAGTTAGCAATCTAGCCTTATCTAATAATGATTTTAACCAACAAATTACTAACTTAAAAAAAGAAAATTTATTATTTATTGCAAAATCATTACATGATTTTCAAGTGCAAATAAAAAGCAACGAAGGTTACGAAAAAGCCGAAGTCACATCTGGTGGAATAGATACAAATGAACTTTCTTCAAAAACTATGGAAACTAAAAAAGTACCAAGTTTGTACTTCGTTGGAGAAGTGGTAGATGTCACTGGTTGGCTTGGTGGTTATAATTTTCAATGGGCTTGGTCGTCAGGTTTTGCCGCTGGTAATGCAATTAATAGTTAGGGATTATTGCGCCAAAAAATATATTCAGCAAAACTAATTAATCATTTATCAAAAACTCATTTTGCGGCTAATAATTGAATAATTTAAACCATATTAAATTTCTTTCGAAATCCACTCATTTAACGTTTTGTCATATATTATTATCCTTGGTTTTGTGTCAATACTATCAAAAGTAATATCTTGCATTAATTGTTCTTGACTTGAGATAAAACCACTTTCTTGATCAAAACCCATAAAATAAGGTTGATAATTTTTATAATTAATATTGATAAATTTTTGCTTGATAGAATCATTTACAACCTTTATTAAATCTTCTAATGTCGCAATTTTTTGGTTATTCATAGATTCCACAGCTAATCTATATACACTTTTATAATTTTGCAAAAACATTTCTGGAATAGCGCTAAAACTACTACCTGTTTGAACATTTGCAATTGCCACACTACCAATTGGTATTCCAGATTTTACTGCTGCGTAATCATCAACTTCGAAAAAGATTGCACCAGCAAAATCAATCATCTGTAAAATTTTAGTTTTTTCTAAATTATATAACTTAACTTCTTTATCCAATTTTTGACCATTGCGGAAAATTGTTAAAGTAATAGTGTCTTTGGCGGAATTCATTGCTTGATCAAGTATAGTAAGATCCCCTCCTAGTTCTTGATTATTTATTGCCCAGATAATATCCCCAGGCATTATTATATTTTCAGCATTTGATCCCGCAATAACTGAACGAGCTATTATTATTCTGTTGCGAGCATCAGGAAACTTATTTATATAGTAAGTCATTTCTGATGTTGGAAAGTTACGATGCTTAACAGCTTTATCAAGAGAGTATAAAGCCGAAATAACTCCTATATGTTTTCTTTGCGGTGATTTATCATCCTTTAAATCATTTAATACATCAGTAACATAAGAACTTTTTAGAGCAAGAGCATGAGTTTTACCACCGCCATACAATACTCCTATTGCTTGATTTTCTAAATTTATCACTGGCGAACCACTTGCTCCACCGGTTGTATTCATATTGATAACGTAAGAACCTTGGGGCATTTGACCATTAATATCAAAAAGATCGGATAAATAACCATTATGAAACGAGAATCCTTGATCCTCTGTATTCCCCACAATAAATACTTCATCTCCTAAATTTGGCTGTTTAGAACTAAACTCTATTTTGCTTACTTGCGAAGGTAAATCTTTTGGATTTATTTTTAAAATTGCAAAATCTGCATATTGATCATAGTAAGCAATTTTTGCTTCTGCTTGTTGTCCATTGTAAAAAGTAATGAAATATGTACCAACCGATGACCTTCCTACAACATGATTATTTGTAATAATAAATCCTTTTTCAAGATTAGCAATAAATCCTGTTCCAGACCAACTACCAGTATTCTGGTAAGCAGATAATGAAACTCTAGTGTTAATAGTGACTATTGCTTGTTTAATTTTTTCTAAATCTTTAATTTTACTAGTTCCAGAAGCAAGTGCTACATCACATAAAATCAAACTAATTAGAAGAATTTTTATTATTTTAGACATTATTTTATATTACCATCTTGTAAAAATTATATCTTGCACTATATCAACAGATATATTTGATTATAAAGATAAATACAAACTATACTTTATATTAAATCAAACAAATTTATATTTAATTGAGGATAATTATGGGAAAAATAATAGGAATAGACCTTGGTACAACAAATTCTTGTGTTGCTGTGATGGAAGGAAAAGAGCCTAAGGTTTTGGAAAATGCAGAAGGTTCTAGAACAACCCCTTCAATGGTAGCATTTGCAAATGGAGAAATATTAGTCGGCGATTCAGCAAAAAGACAGGCTGTTACAAATGCATCTAATACTTTATTTGCTATAAAACGTTTAATAGGTCGCAGTATGGATGATCCAACTGTAAAAAAAGATCAAGATCTCGTGCCATACAAAATAGTTAAAGCAGATAATAAAGATGCTTGGGTGGAAGTAGACGGAAAAAAATACTCCCCAAGTCAAGTTAGTGCTTACATATTACAAAAAATGAAAGAAACAGCCGAGAACTACCTTGGAGAAACTGTAACACAGGCTGTAATTACAGTGCCAGCCTATTTTAACGATGCACAACGTCAAGCAACAAAAGATGCAGGCAAAATAGCAGGTCTTGAAGTTCTGCGTATTATTAATGAACCAACAGCAGCTGCACTTGCTTATGGATTTGATAAAACAGAAAACAAAACTATAGTTGTTTATGATCTTGGTGGCGGTACTTTTGATGTATCGATTCTAGAAATTGGTGATGGTGTTTTTGAGGTTAAGGCAACAAATGGCGATACTTTCCTTGGAGGAGAAGATTTTGATATGCTGATTCTTAATTTCCTTATTGACGAATTTAAGAAAGAAAATGGTATTGATTTAAAAAAGGACCCCCTTGCTTTACAAAGACTAAAAGAAGCTGCAGAAAAAGCTAAGAAAGAACTTTCTTCAACTCAGCAAACTGATATCAATCTACCATATATCACAGCAGATAGTTCTGGTCCGAAACACATGAATATCAAGCTTACTAGATCAAAACTTGAATCATTGGTTGGAGATTTGATTGATCGCACTATGGAACCTTGTAAAAAAGCTTTGAAAGATGCTGGTATTAAAGCTAGCGATGTACAAGAAGTTGTGCTTGTTGGCGGCATGACAAGAATGCCAAAAGTGATTGAAAAAGTAAAAGAATTTTTTGGTCGTGAACCACATAGAGGTGTAAATCCTGATGAAGTAGTAGCCCTTGGCGCTGCTATTCAAGGGGGAGTTCTACAAGGGGATGTTAAAGATGTTTTATTGCTAGATGTTACTCCTTTGTCACTCGGAATAGAAACTTTGGGGGGAGTTTTTACAAGATTAATTGATAGAAACACCACTATTCCTACTAAAAAAAGTCAGGTTTTTTCTACAGCCGAAGATAATCAACATGCCGTTACTATCAGAGTGTTCCAAGGAGAGAGAGAGATTGCTGCTCATAATAAACTCCTAGGACAGTTCAATTTAGAAGGTATACCACCTTCACAAAGAGGTCTGCCTCAGATAGAAGTAACATTTGATATTGATGTTAATGGTATAGTTCATGTTTCTGCCAAAGATAAAGCTAGTGGCAAGGAACAAAAAGTAACTATTCAAGCTTCAGGTGGGCTTAAAGAAGAAGAAATTGCAGAAATGATTAAAGATGCTGAAAAAAATGCTTCTGAGGATAAAAAACGTAAAGATTCAATAGAAGTAAAAAACAGAGCTGATACTTTAATCTATTCTACAGAGAAGTCTTTAAAAGAGCATGGAGAAAAAATTGCAGGTAATATTAAAGACGAAATAGAGGAAGCTATAAAGAATTTAAAAGCAGTGCTTGAAGAAGATGATATCGATAAAATAAAAGAAAAAACAGATATTTTAGCGGAAGCAAGTATTAAAATCGGTGAAGCTATGTATACTCCAAATGCTGACGGAACGGGTGATACCAATTCTAACGAACATACTGACTCCGAAGATGCCAAAGTAGTAGATGGTGAATTTAAAGATGTAAGCAATGATAATAAATAGTGATTTTCCAACAATAGAAAATAACTTAATTAGGCTAGATTAAATAGTTAAACAAAAAATAACTTTTCTAGCCTTACGTCTTATAATTAAGATATTAAATTAAGCTTTTCACTCTAAAAATATTTGTAGATTATTATGTCAAAAAAAGATTATTACGACGTTTTAGAAGTGCAAAAAACAGCTACTACTTCTGAGATAAAAAAAGCTTATATAACATTAGCAAAAAAGTATCATCCTGACCAAAATAGCAACAATCCTGATGCTGAGAAAAAATTCAAAGAAGTTACTGAAGCATACGATACTTTGAAGGATGAACAAAAAAAAGCTGCATATGATAGGTTTGGACATGCTGCTTTCGCTCAAGGAAATAGCGCTTCCAGTGGTTTTGGCGGCGGTGCGCGAGCTGGAAGCGGTGGCTTTAATGCACATGATATAAACGATATTTTTGGTGAATTTTTTGGAGACTTCATGGGTGGCTCTAGTGGAAGATCTAGAGCATCAGCAAATATCAAGGGTTCGGATTTAAAATATAATCTCACAATTACTCTGGAAGAAGCTTTTACCGGTGTAGACAAAAACATCAATTTTACAACTGAAATCAAATGCACTCCTTGCAGTGGTCATGGAACGAAAGAAAGCAACGCAACTACTAATTGTAGCAAGTGTGGTGGCGCTGGAGTGGTAAGAATACAGCAAGGATTTTTTGCTATAGAACAAACATGTAATAAATGTCACGGTGCTGGTCAGGTCATTAAAAACCCTTGTTCTACTTGTCATGGTAATGGTAGAGTATCAAAACAAAAAAGCTTGCTTATCAACGTTCCATCTGGCATAGAAAATAGTACAAGGATTCGCATTGTTTCGGAGGGGGAAGCTGGAATAAGAGGAGGCGGAAATGGAGATTTATATGTTTTTGTTTCTGTAAAACCTCACAATATTTATAAATCAGAAGGTTCTGATCTTCATTTTAAAGTACCGATTAGCTTTGCTAGAGCTGCTCTTGGTGGGGAAATTCAAATACCAACTATAGATGGTTCAACAACAACATTAGCAATACCTGCTGGATCTGAAACTGGTGATGAACTCCGTATAAAAGGCAAAGGAATGTCAAAAGTTCGTTCAAGTTTAAGAGGAGATCTTTATGCGCATATTTACATTCAAACCCCAAAAAATCTTACAAAAAGACAAAAAGAATTGTTAAATGAATTGGACAAAGAGCTGGGCGATGTAAGCCAAAACTATTCGGATAGTGGGTTTTTCTCTAAAATGAAAAATTTATGGTCTTAAAAAATAAAAAATTTTATTGTTATGAATAAATTGCTAATAAATCTTATATTAAGTTTTTGTATGTTTTTTATAACTAGCAATGTTAATGCTATGGATTCTACAACAAGTCAAAAGAATGATATTTCTGATAAAGGATCTATCATTTTAAAACAATTACTTTTATCTCATCAAATGCTTGCTAATGCTAAACAATCTGATCCTATTAACGAAAAAATACAAGGATCTATAGTATTGTTAGGAGAAAAGAAGTATGAACTGGTATCATTCAAATTTAAAAATAAATCGGATCAATTATTAGAAAATAGTTTTGAGGATTATGCAAAAGAAAATAATTTACTTAACATGAAAAGTGTCGTAGATAGCTCTAAAGAGGGATCAATTATATTAGAAATTTTTGACTCTGAAAAAGCAAACTTAGATAACGATGATATCTCTTTTTATATATCACTACGCCCTCTTAAATAAAGAATAATTTCAATTCATTTACTAAATTTTTTGATAATCAAGCATATCGCTTTCTATCTCAATTAAATCTTCAGGTCTGCTTGCATGATACCATTTTGCATCTTTAGCTTTAATACCAAATATTTTATCACTATTTAAATAATATTCTTTTAGCGAGAATATTCTAAGTGGATTTTCTGATATTATTGCTGGCTTTAAAATATTAAGCCCTGTATACATCAAGCTATAATTACCTTCTATATCTGGTCTACTAAGCTTACCTTGTTCATTAATTTCAAAATCACCACGCAAACCTTTATATCCAACAGCTTTGTTGTAATCTTGTACAAAAAGTAAGAAATCCATTTTTTTTGGATCCCATGATTTTATCATATCATGAAAAATACTATAATTTGCCTGTAAAATAGAATCTGTATTTAAAGTAAATATAGGCTTATGACCTAATAATTCGATGGCATTTTTGATACCACCACCAGTTTCTAATAATTCTTCTTCATGAATAGTAGTAATTTTAGGAAAATCTGGATTATTACATATATAATTATCTAACGAAAATTCAATTTTTTCATGCAGATAATGTGTGTTAATGATTATTTTCTTAAAAGGATATGTTTTGCAAAAATCAAGAACATGATACAATATTGGTTTGCCAAGTACTGATATAAGTGATTTAGGTTTATTTTGGCTTAAGTGCTTCATTCTAGAACCAAGACCAGCCGCAAAAAGCATGATTGTATCAATATATTCTGTCTTTTCTACCCATTCACTATTTATATCGAGGATCATTATAATATTATATATAGATTATTTTATACCCCAATGACTACTCTACTAAACCAATTTTTTAGCTTTGACATCACTGGATGTGAAAAATCATGATTTAAATACTCAAGTACTAGCGGCATATATTGTAGATAATTATCATTTTGGTCTCTTATAAACTTTCTTGCAAATACTCCTAGAATACGACTATTTCTTTGAGCTCCCAAAATATGATAGTTTATTAATAGATCTTCTAATTCAAGCTTTTTCTTTTTTGCAAAATAATTAATACAATCAAAAGCAAGATCTTTGGGAACTTTTATTCTTGCATCTTCTAATATTGATACTAAATCATATATCGGAGAACCAATTATAGCATCTTGAAAATCAAGCAACCCAAGCGCTTTAATATCTTTATATTTTTCTAGATACATTATATTTTCTACATGGTAATCTCTCAATACCAGACAATTATTAAAAGGAATTTGATTCTCTAAAATTTCTTGCCAAATATTTTGATATTCATCTAATTCTATTAAGGTTAGATTCCTGTTTAAAGCATAAGGAACATAATATTCTGCAAATATTTTAAGTTCATCTAAAAGAAATTTGTTATCATAGATTTTTAAATTACTAACAGGTTCTTTTTCTTGTAAAGAAATTAATGTATCCATTATAAGATAATAAATATCTTTGTGTAATACATTAGGAGAATTCTGAATAAAATTTTTAATATTTAAACCACCTAGATCTTCTAAAACAATAAAACCTTTTTTTACATCAAAATGAAAAATTTCTGGTGCAGAAAAATTTTGCGATCTTAAGTATCGACCTATTTCTATAAATGGCTCTATGCTACAATATGTTGGGGGACAATCCATTACTATATAAGAATTATCATTCGCTTGAATTCGAAAATAAGAACGGAAACCTGCATCACCTTGCAAAGCTGTATATTTTTCCACTCCTTCAGGAAAATAACTTTGTACAAATTCTTCTAAATCTGTTTTTCTAGCAGAAGTTACCTTAGAATTCATATTTTTTATACAGCAATGCGTTTTACTTGAATCTTGCTTGAAAGCTTTGTAGGTTTTTTAGGAACTATTTTTGCTAATTCAGTTCCTTCCACAACATTTTTAGTAATTATAATTTCTTTGTTTTTAAGCTCTGAAAAGTTAAACATATTTTCTAAAAGTTGCTCTTCAATGATAGAACGAAGACCTCTAGCGCCTGTAGATCTTTTTAAAGCTTTTTCTGCAATCGCTTCTATGGCATCGTCGCTAATTGTTAGCTCAGCATCATTTAAATTAAATAGCTTTTTATATTGTTTTATAATAGCATTTTTAGGCTCAGTTAGAATATTAATCAAAGCACTTTTGTCTAATTCTTCAAGAGTAGCTATAACGGGTAATCTTCCTATGAATTCTGGAATCATCCCAAACTTAATTATATCCTCAACCTGCAAATCTTTTAATAAATCACTATGACGCATTTCTTCTTTTGATTTTACTATAGCAGAAAACCCTATAGAGCTTTTGTTACTTCTGCTATTAATTATGGATTCTATTCCCATAAAAGCGCCGCCACAGATAAAAAGAATATTAGAAGTATCTATCTGGATAAAATCCTGCTGCGGATGTTTTCTACCACCTTGAGGTGGAACATAAGAAATAGTTCCTTCCATTATTTTTAATAATGCTTGCTGAACCCCCTCCCCTGAAACATCTCTTGTAATTGATACATTTTCAGATTTCTTAGCTATTTTATCAATTTCGTCAATATAAATTATACCTTTTTGTGCTTTTTCAACATTAAATTCAGCTGCCTGAAGCAATCTCAGTAGAATATTTTCTACATCTTCACCAACATATCCAGCTTCAGTTAATGAAGTAGCATCAGCCATAGTAAATGGTACGTTAAGAATTTTTGCTAATGTTTGAGCTAATAATGTTTTACCAGATCCAGTTGATCCAACTAACATAATATTAGATTTATTAAGCTCAACATCATCATCTTTTTTTGCAAAACTTTCTAAGCGTTTATAGTGATTATAAACCGCAACTGAAAGAACTTTTTTTGCTTTATCTTGCCCAATAACATATTGATTGAGACTTGCATAAATTTCTTTTGGCTTCGGAATTACAGAAGAGAGCTTAACAGACTGTTCTTTTGATTCCTCTTTTATTATATCTAAACATATTTCTATACATTCATCGCAGATAAATACGGTCGGACCAGCAATGAGTTTCTTTACTTCGTACTGATCTTTACCACAAAAAGAACAATGCAGTGATTTTTTTGCCTTTTCCAATTCGTTGCTCATAATAACTATAAATTCTATGCATTCTTAACTAACACTATTATCAGGTAAGTTTTTGAAAGTAAACTACAATTTATCTAGCCCATTCGTAAAAATTGATATTTTTATTATCTTATCAAAGGTTTTAAGTTAAGTTTATAAACAGATTTATAAATTGTTTCTTGCATGATTATTATAAATAAGCTATTGTGTTGTCAATATTGATATCTTGATTATATCTTCTTGTAAATAAAGATATATAAATCATTATCGATGTTTTTGACGCGGGGTGGAGCAGTTTGGTAGCTCGTCAGGCTCATAACCTGAAGGTCGTTGGTTCAAATCCAGCCCCCGCAACCAATTCTAAAACCAAAATTTTCTTTGTTATAAAAAATTCTAGCAAGTTGTTTTTGTATTTATGAAGCGGCTTGTTTGAATAAATTAATCACACTCATCCATAAATCTTGCATGCTTTCTATATTTTATGTTAGTATAATTTACAAGTAAAATATTTAATTATTAACCTAATATTTAGGTATAGAAATGACTAAAGATAAAAAATCCAATTTTGAAGTATTAGAAGAAAATAGAAAAGCTGCTTTAAGTTTTGCAGATAATCTTCCTACAAAAAATGATGTTGATGTAAGAGATAAATTAAAACGAGCTGAAGAAATTGTAAAAATGGGTGGTCTAACAGCAGCTATTCGGATACTTGACCAAATTAAGGATAATAAAATAGGTATAGTTTGGCATAAAAGTCCTGATTTGGGTAATGGTACAAAAGCATTAGTTAGGGACGCCAGAGGTGTTACTACCAACAAACAACTCTTGAAAGTGGATGCTGGAGAAAAATATGCAATGCAGGTTTTAAACGAGGTCAGGGCTGGCATTGATTTAATTGAGAAAGCAAATATTGCTTATGCTACCAAAGAATTAGCTAAGAAAAAATTAATGCACGTAGCTAGTAATTCTATTGAGAATATAGATAATTTACCAAATACTATTAAACAATATAATACTAGGATAGTTGATGTTCTTAAACAGACTGGTATTAAAGAAGTATCAAAGAAATTGATCTTTGCAAAAGAAGTAGCAAATTTTAAAGATGAACATAACCATATAATTACCTTAACAACTGCAAAAGATTCTAGCGGTAAACCTCATACAGTAACTGAAGCAGATATTATGCTCAATGGTTTAACTGAAGATCAGAAGAAGCAGTGGGAAGCAATAGCAAAAACAAAGAAAGATAATCCCAGGACAAAATTATCTGGTATGGAGTGGTACAATAACATGCCTCCATATAAACAAGATTTACTTAGAGAAGTTGCAGCAGATGTTGCTACTGGTAATAAAATCATACCAACTCAGCTACTTAGTGATGTCCCTGGAATTAAAAATGCTTATCAAAAAGTAACAGCTGTTAAAGGTTCAAATCAAACAAAATCAACTATTATATCTCAAACTCTTCATTGCGGCACTCCAGCAACGAAAATAAAAATTACTAATAAAACCGAGAAACAAGGAATTGTTGATGAACAAGTGAAGCAGTTACAGACTTTTGTTCCGCCTGGCGAAGCAGTGAATCTTAATATTCTTACTAGTAAGACTCCGTTTAATGTGCGTGGAGAAGATTTTATTCAGGATCAATTAACAAAAACTGCAAAAAATGTAAAAAATGTTAAAACTTCTGCTTCTCCTGTTAATAGATGGCAGATATTTGGCGGTGGTAGAGACCATTCGGAATTTAGCGATACATTAAAAAATATTGGAAATGATCTAGCTGAAAAACAAGATACTCAAAATGTCGGTAAATTTTTAAAAAATGGTAGTTCGATTCTTGAGAATTTTGCTGAGAAACTATCTTTTGGTAGATATAAATCAACCGAAACAAGAGCAAAAGAAGAAATTGCTGAACTGGACTATCCTCAATTAGGTAATGTTCTGAAAGAAGCAATGAATGCTAGAAATTTAGTGGATAGTAGCACTAATTTTACAAGAGGTAATGTTAATTTGAAAGTTGGTGCTGCAATGAATATAGTAGAAAGCGCAGTTAAGTTAGAAACAGGTCCATTGCATGCAATATTAGATAAAGAAACAACAAGCAAAGTATCTAACCGTGTTGATTTTTGTAAAAGTGGTAAAGATAGAACAGGCTATTTGCAGACTAAGAATACTCACGAAGCAGTTTCTAATTATCTTGGGGTTAACCCTCGTTCAGAACTAGGGAAAAAAAACATGCTTAGCCAAGTATCTGGTGGTCATACCCAAGAAATGGCTGGTATTCAAGGTGGAAGCGTGGGATGTCATTCGGTAAAAACAAATCCTGAATTTGGATTAAGTAGCGATCCTCAAGATAAAGTTATTAGAGGGGTGATTAACCAGAAATCGTCTCATTTTAATAGCAAGGTTAAAGTGTCTGAAGAAAATGTAGGAGCAATATTAGAAGGTTTTGAGCGAGGATTTAAGGCACAAGAAGCTTCTAGATTAGTCCCAACTAGGAGTGAAACAATAAAAGTAGTACCAAGTTTGACTCCACAAGTAAAAAAACAGATCAAACAAGGAGTAGAGTTGTTCTAGATGAAAATAATTGCAGGTAAACACAAGAATAGAGTAATTCCGACCATTAAAACATCCAATTACAGACCTACAACCAGTAAATTTCGAGAAGCATTGTTTAGCATAATATCTTCAGGAGAGTTTGTAAATCTTCAGCCAATAATAAATGCAAACATATTAGATTTATTTGCTGGTACTGGTATATTCTCTTTTGAATCATTGTCTAGAGGGGCTAAAAAAGCTACTTTAATTGACAATAACCCTGAGCATTTAAAATTAATCGAAAAATTTGCCAATAAAATTGGAGAAAAAGATAATATCAACTGTCAATTATCAGATGCTACTGACCTTGCTAGATCGAATATACAATATAACATTGTTTTCATTGATCCACCTTACTATAATAACTTATGCGTAAAGACTTTGAATTGTCTAATTAAAAATAATTGGTTAGAAAATAATGCAATTATTGCTATGGAAATGGAAAAATTCGCTAAAATAGCTTTAGATAATTTCCCGAATTTACATTTGCTCAAAGAAAAAATTTACGGTAACAATAAGTTATTAATATTAATATATGAGCAAAATTAAAAAACTTTTCTCCTGTACTAACTGCGGCAGCATGTCGAATAAATGGCTAGGTCAATGCCCAGATTGTAATCAATGGGGTTCTATTGCAGAAGAACTTGCATCTAGCAGTAAAATTCTTGCACCAAAAACTGGAGTAGCACAAAAATTAGACCTTCTAAGTGATGCAGTATTGGAAACTATAAGAACAAAAACTCCAATTGAAGAACTTAACAGAGTTCTTGGTGGTGGATTGGTTAGCGGTTCGGCTATTTTAATAGGAGGCGACCCTGGAATTGGTAAATCAACATTATTATTACAATTATGCTCAAAACTTGGACAAACCAATATTGGATGCCTTTATATAACCGGTGAAGAATCTACCAATCAAATAAAATTAAGAGCAAATAGACTCGAGATCAATGATAGTAAAACAGGGCTACTTGCAGCAACTAATGTTGAAGATATAATCTCTACTATCGATAAGCACAAAAATACATTAGACTTAGTAGTTATCGATTCTATTCAAACTGTTGCAACTAACGAATTATCTTCGGCACCAGGCACAGTATCGCAAATAAGAGCATCAGCCCATTTATTAATTAACTATGCAAAGCAAAATAATATTACTTTACTTCTTGCTTGCCACGTGAATAAAGACGGTCAACTTGCTGGTCCAAAAGTTCTTGAACATATGGTAGATACTGTCTTATATTTTGAAGGAGACCATAATAATCATTTCAGAATCTTACGCTCGATAAAAAATCGTTTTGGCGGAGTAAATGAAATTGGCGTCTTTGAAATGACAAACTTAGGCTTGATAGAAATTACTAATCCATCAGAATTATTTTTGATGGAACGAGAAAATAATGTTAGTGGTACAGCCGTATTTGCTGGCACCCAAGGTTCAAGACCTTTATTAATTGAAATTCAAGCTCTTACATGCCCAACTACTATGCCAACTCCAAGAAGATCTGTTGTTGGTTGGGATGTAAATAGATTATCTATGATAATCGCAGTGCTAGGAGTCAGATTTGGTCTAAATTTATCTTCACATGAAGTATATTTAAGTGTAGCTGGTGGTTTAAAAATCAACGATCCAGCGGCAGATTTAGCAGTAGCAGCTGCTCTTATTTCATCAGCAAGCAATATAGCTCTTCCAGCAAAAAGTATCTTTTTTGGCGAAGTTGGATTATCTGGTGAAGTTAGAAAAGTTGCGCAAACTGAAGCTAGAATTAAAGAAGCATCCAAACTTGGCTTTGAAAGAATGTTTTGCGCAACCAAAGAAAATTTTACAGACTCTATTGAACCAATCATTCATTTAAAACAATTAAAAAATCTAATTCTCTAATAAATATCTCCAAAGAGTATAAACAAAATACGCCTTCATACTCTTATTTTGCAACAGTCCCTTAATCATAAAAGTATCAGCTTACGATTTACTTTTAACATTAGCCTTAGGTGGAGTAACATCACCATGAATTAGGTGAAAGTGCTGTTTTAAACATTTTTTATTTTGAAAACACATGTTTCTGGCGTCACAAAACAAAAATCTATTTTTTAACTATTCGCCTCTAAAATTTTCTCTAGAACTAATGTCAATTGGTTTTGTCAAGAGACAGATTATATTTTGGATTTTTGAAACAATAAAAATGAGAACGTTCATCAAACTGTGTCAAACCGGAAAGAATAATTTTTCTTTATTGAAAAATTATTGATGAAAGCAACTCAGGATAGAGATAAATTAAGGTAGTAATTTATCTCTATCCACTGAACAAAAAACAGAGGTTTGACATGAAAAAAAATATGATTGATAATAATTTTAGAGAAATTGATCTAGCACAAAAAGTAACAAATTTACCTTCGACTCAA